>ERZ1504202.1132-NODE-1132-length-5669-cov-7.225686_pt1 | contig 5669 bp, 3 predicted proteins | sample MGYA00574887_ERZ1504202 | MGnify/ENA primary metagenome ERZ1504202 (study PRJEB39906, sample SAMEA3182068) | gut metagenome | biome: human; feature: gut; material: Stool; isolation source: human stools | place: Canada | collected 2013-11-18 ... | reverse complement strand
AAATGGGGAGTGAACTTCGACAAAAAGGAGGACGGAGAGTTTGACCTGCACAAAGAAGGCGGCCACTCCGAATTCCGCATCCTCCACCATAAGGACAATACGGGTGCAGAGATACAGACCAGCCTCATTGAAGCTGTGAAGCAACACCCCAACATCACCGTACTGACCGACCATTACGCTGTGGAAATCATTACCCAGCATCACCAGGGAATCATCGTTACCCGCCACACCCCCGGCATCAAGTGCTACGGTGCCTATGTGCTGAACGAAGCGACGGGCGAGGTGGATACCTTCCTTTCCAAAGTCACCATCATGGCAACGGGCGGTTGCGAAGCCGTTTACCGCCATACCACCAACCCGCTGGTAGCCACGGGAGACGGCATTGCCATGGTCTACCGTGCCAAGGGAGCAGTGAAAGACATGGAATTCATCCAGTTCCATCCCACAGCCCTTTTCCATCCGGGAGACCGCCCCTCGTTCCTCATCACCGAAGCCATGCGTGGTTATGGCGGCGTGCTGCGCACCAAAGACGGAAAAGAATTCATGCAGAAGTACGACCCGCGACTCTCACTGGCCCCGCGTGACATCGTGGCGCGTGCCATCGACAACGAAATGAAACAGCGCGGTGAGGACCATGTGTATCTGGACGTCACCCACAAAGACCCCGAAGAAACCAAGAAGCACTTCCCGAACATATACAAGAAATGCCTCAGCATCGGTATCGACATCACAAAGGAATACATACCGGTAGCCCCCGCCGCCCATTACCTCTGCGGAGGCATCACGGTGGATTTGGACGGACAGAGCAGCATCCGCCGTCTGTACGCCATCGGCGAATGTTCGTGCACTGGACTGCATGGCGGCAACCGTCTGGCAAGCAACTCACTGATTGAAGCCGTGGTTTATGCCGACGCGGCAGCCAAACACGCACTGAGCGTACTGGAACGTTATGACTTCAACGAAGACATCCCCGAATGGAACGACGAAGGTACCATCTCCACCGAAGAACGTGTCCTCATCACACAAAGCATGAAGGAAGTAAACCAGATTATGGAGGCATACGTAGGTATTGTCCGCAGCAATACCCGGTTGACACGTGCCTGGAACCGACTGGACATACTTTACGAGGAGACAGAAGCACTCTTCAAGCGGAGCAAGGCTACCCGAGAGCTGTGCGAACTGCGCAACATGATAAACGTAGGATACCTGATAACAAAGCAAGCCATGGAACGCAAGGAAAGCCGCGGACTGCACTACACGATAGACTATCCGCACGCCAAGAAATAAACATAAATCCTCTCCATCATGAGGAAACAATATTTCTCTTTCATTTTTTTGTATATTTTCTCAAGCTGTCTCTACAGTCAGACGATGGACGACAATATCATCATCAACTGCTGTGAAGACAGCTATGTTTTTAAAGAAGGCCCGGGAAACAACCCCATCGTACAAAACACCCGAAAGACCGAATATGAAGCTTCACGAATGGGAGCTACCGTACAACCTCATATGTTCTATGGCGAATTCATCTCCCTGGACGAAGCCAGGGCCAAGGGAGTACTTGCCCCCAAAGCCATCCACCGCCATGCCACACCGGAAAATGTATTCTTCGATGATACCCGCATCTGCTACTTCAACCTCTCCCTAAGCCGGCAGGGGAAAAAGGCGGCCGTACAGTTCAGCCGTACCTTCCATGACCTGCGCTACTTTACACGTATCTACTTTCCGGAGGAATACTTCATCCGCGAGAAACGTATCACCGTCACCATTCCTGCCGCATTGTCCCGTTTCCGGCTGGTGGAGAAGAACTTCGGTCCCGGTATCCGGTGTGAAAAGAGCGTGAACAAGGAAGGGGATTCCCTTTTTGTCTACACCTTAAAAGGAGTACCTGCCACCCGAAAGGAAGAAGCTGCTCCCGCAGACAACTGCCTCTATCCCCATCTGCTGGTAACCGGTTCCTTTGCGGATGTGCAGGATATGTACCGCTGGCTGAACGGACTGGCCGAGGTGGACTGCACTCTCCCCCAAGCCGAAATGCTAACGGATGAAATTACTGCCGGATGCACCGATGAACTGGAGAAGATACACCGTACCTATGCCTACGTACAGCAGAACATACGCTACATCGCCTTTGAAAACGGATTGGCAGGACATCGGCCCGACCGGCCTGCCGAAGTGCTGCGCAAACGTTACGGCGACTGCAAGGGAATGGCACTCCTGCTGCGCACATTGCTGAAAGCCCAAGGATTCGATGCCCGAATGGCCTATATCGGTACGGACGACATCGCCAGTTCTCCCGACGAAGTACCGACACTGGCTGCCATCAACCATGCCTTCTGCCTTCTTTTCCATCAAGGGAAAAGATATTGCCTGGATGCCACCTACCGATACCTACCGCCCGAAGACATCCCCCAAGGTATACAAGGCCGAAAAGCACTGGTAGAAAACGGAGACAGCTGCCTGATACTGACTCTTCCCCAGCAGGATGCCTCCGCCTCTACGGACAGTCTCAATTATCACTATCGCTTGATGACGGACAGCAATCCCCCTACCCTGAAAGGCACCGCCACCCGCGTAAGTACGGGCGAATACAAGGAATACCTGCTCAGTCTCTACCATGACACCCCCAAGGAGAAGCAGACAGACCTGCTAAACAATCAGATAAACAATACCGCTGCCGTACAATCGGCCGATGGAGAGTACTGCCTCGAAGCAGACCCGCACGAAGATTTCTTCCACCAGCCCATTGACACCACCCGCCGCAAGCAGGATTACCTACTGCCGTGGAGATGCCGTATTGTACGCGAGGTAACGATTGATATTCCACAAGGATATGCCGTGTCTTATTTGCCTGCAGACTTTCACATTGAAACGAATCAGGGCATCCTCAGTTGCTCCTACCGCGCCGGAGCAGGATATATCCACTTCCGAAAAGTGATGGAGATACGCAGAAAACGTATTCCACTTGCTCTTATCCCTGCTTGGAATGATGCCCTGCGACAATGGAAAAAAGCCTGCAACGAACAGATAGTAATCCGGCAAAGCACCCTTTAAACAAATAATTGAACATAAAACGCCATCACCATGAAAACAACACGTTCTTTCCTACTGCTGCTGATGTTACTTGCCACTTCGGGACTAAATGCCCAAAAGGAAGAAGACAAATATGCTGCGCTCGTAAGCGAAGTGCGCAATGAAGTATGGTCGCTGAACCTGCCCGACTTTAAAAATATGACTGTACCCGAGAAATACAGAAACGAACCCGCCGTTATCCTTGCCGCACACAGCCGTCTGGAGGTAACCCGGAAAACCAAGTTGGACTGGTGGGGAATGGGATTGACCAAACAACAGATAACCTGCCGCAGCATCTACCGCCAAATGGTATACATCAACAGCCAAAGGGCACTGGAAGAGATGTCACAGTTCAGCTTCCTTTCCCAGGAAAAAGAACGCTACACCCGCAATGAACAACAGCGTATACTGGGTGTGCGCATCATCAAACCGGACGGAACAATTCAGGAAACAGCCCCGCAGGAGTACATGGAAACCGATGAAGGCAGCCACCCACGTAGCCACAACATCCAAGAGAAATGGAACAAGCTGGCCGTACCCGGACTGGAAATCGGAGACATCATCGACTTGTTCTTCGTACGATACACCATACTGAACAACCAGAACCCCGAACCTTTCGGTTTTTACTTTATGGACAGCTATCCTCTGCTTGCCTATTCCGTCCATTGCGAGATAGACCCCAAGCTGAGCACTTTCTACCGTTGCCTGAACGGAGCAAGGGACTTCGACCATAGCACCGATACCGAAGGAAACCATATCCTCGACTTGCATACCGGAGACTCCGGACGTGTCATTCCCGACTTCTGGTACAACAGTGCCCGGCAAACGCCCATGATTCTGATGTACATCTACAACAGCAAGACACCCTATGCCTGGATGCCACCCAGCGCCCGCAAGCCGGGACTATATGCCAACCCCAATCCAAAACTGATGACAGATGACACACGTGCCTCCATGAAGGCTCCCGGCACCAACTGGTCCGGTCTGCGCAGCGGACGGAAAGGCGAAATATCCAAAGCCCTCAAAGCCCGTCAAGCCGAAGGATGGAGCGATAAGAAACTGATGGACTATCTCTACCAATACTGCTATTACCGGTATATGGAAAACGGTGCAGACTATACTCCCGCCAGTTTCATCCTGCTGATGCACGAACTTCTGGAAAAAGCAGGTATTCCCCACCGGACAGGAATCACGACCAAAGATACCCGGGAGCCTCTGGACCAGCTCATCAACTACAGCAATACCACTTGGTTTATCTATCTGGAATCCAACGGAAAATGCTATACTCCACCGGCCTGCTATGCTGTTCCCGGTGAAGTGCCTGCCAGCCTGCAAGGCGAAGAAGCCATACTGGAAGACAACACATGCCTTACCCTTCCCTCCACCACCCCCCAAGACAACCGGGATATGGCTACCATAAACGCTTCTATAAGCGGCACCACTCTCCACATCAGCCGCCGGGAAGAGATGAGCGGTGCTCTGAAAGAACACTTCCAACCCTACCTCATTATGGATGAGGACCTTTACAACTCCGTTCGTCGCCAACTGGGTATTACACACCATCTACGACGAAACCAAAGAAAAATTCCATGCCGACCTGCGCGAAAGTTACCGCCGTGAACGGGAGCAGGAGAAAGAGCGTTACCGTAATGAAATCATCGGTTATCATGGCTCGGAAGAAGGACTGGAAACACTCCTCGGCTACCAGCTTTTCAGCATCGGAAACCGGGCAGACAGTGCGGCACTTGCCTATCAAGTGGACTATGTACTGGACGGATACGTAAAGAAAGCGGGTACAAACTTTGTTCTCTCCGTAGGTCGGTTGATAGGGTCACAGCCAGAGCTGAAAGGCGAACAACGCCTGCGCAAGGAGGACATTTATTGGGAGATGCCCCGTTGTTACCAATGGGACATCACAGTCAATCTGCCGGAAGGTTATCGAATTTCTCCCGAAGGCCTGGAAAGACTGAACGTAAAAGTAGAAAACGACTGCGGTGCTTTCATTGTCCAAGCAACCACTGAAGACGGAACATTAAGAATAAAAGCCGAAAAACGCATCAACCACAAGACGGAACCGGTAGCCAACTGGGAGAAACTGCTTGAAATAACCGATGCTGCCAACAGTTATGAAGCACTTTCAATAGTGTTCCAAGCAACCATTAATCCCCCTACATCTCCAACAACCGGCTATTAATCCTTCTCTGCCCGCTACAGCATCGCCATACACAGCTTGCTGTCGTACTGTACAGCCACTGCAAAACGACTGCATACTTTTTGCAGCGTCACTGCATACCGGTTTGCAGCAGTACTGCAATTGATTTGCAGCAGCACTGCAACAGTTTTGCAGTCGCACTGCAATTTGTTTGCAGTGACGCTGCAGCAAATGTGCAGCAATTACAAGCTATATGACTGTCACAGCAAACAAAAAGCCCCGCAGAGCTTGCTTTCGCTCTGCGGGACTTTGTTCTCTCTATGAGGAAATTATCATCAATAGTTTGACTTCTTTACTTCGAAATAAGCCTGCGGATGCAAGCAAGCCGGGCATACCTGAGGAGCTTCCTTACCGGTGTAGATGAAACCACAGTTGCGGCACTGCC
>ERZ1504202.1089-NODE-1089-length-5900-cov-5.720616_pt1 | contig 5900 bp, 4 predicted proteins | sample MGYA00574887_ERZ1504202 | MGnify/ENA primary metagenome ERZ1504202 (study PRJEB39906, sample SAMEA3182068) | gut metagenome | biome: human; feature: gut; material: Stool; isolation source: human stools | place: Canada | collected 2013-11-18 ... | reverse complement strand
GGTATGAGCAAAATAAAAACCGGCAACAACCACAAGAGGACGGAAAGCGCTCTCGGCAACAACGCCACCTGCTCCGCAGAAACCGCCAGCAGGAAACTCGCCACGAAAAGAGCCGTACCCGTAACCAGTCCGAGCCATTTGAGAGGGTAAATATCCTCCCGGCGGGCCATCCGGTAAAACTCCCACATACCGCCGATGAGAATCGCCAGCAACAGCACTCCGAAACTCCACTGCGACCAAAGCACCGCTCCGACTACCACGACAGTCAGGACGGCACCGCTCAAGGTTCGCACCAGAAGATTCCTTATTTTATCAGACATAATTCAACCTTTTTCGGGTAAACCTCGTTAAACTTCAGGCGTTTCCGCCGACGATTTTCCGTCCGACACAGCGGAAGCGGCGGTTCCGGAAATCTTTTCTTCGTCCTTTCGGGGCTCGGCCGACGCAACCTCTTTTTTCCCGGCTGCCTCTTCCGCATCGCCGGATGCAGCTTTCCGCTCCGCCAAAGCCTTCTGCTCGGCCTCTTTCCGTTCCCGCAGAATATCCTTTTTCCGTTTACCGAAGATACGCTCCACATCCTCCGTAAAAACCACTTCGCGCTCCAACAGCAGTTCGGCCAACTCCTTCAAACCGTCGGCATGGCTGCGGAGCACCTCCGCCGCCATCGCATAGGCTTCGGCAATGGTATTTTTAGCCTCGGCATCGATCTGCTGGGCCGTCAGTTCGGAATAGGGCTTGGTCAGCGCCATGTCGCTCTGGCCCGTAGAGTCGTAATAGCTGATTGTCCCGACCTTCTCGCTCATACCGTAATAAGCCACCATGGCATACGCCATCTTGGTCGCCCGCTCCAGATCGTTGAGCGCTCCGGTCGAAACCTCGCCGAAATTGATCTGCTCGGACACCCGGCCGCCGAGCATCGCAGCCAGCTCGTCCATCATCTGCTCGCGCGTGGTGATCTGCCGTTCTTCGGGCAGGTACCAGGCCGCACCCAGCGACTTGCCGCGCGGAATGATAGTCACCTTGATCAGCGGACTGGCATTCTCCAAAATCCAGCTTACCGTAGCGTGTCCGGCCTCGTGATAGGCAATCACCCGCTTCTCTTCGTCGGAAATGATCTTGTTCTTACGCTCCAGACCGCCGATGATGCGGTCGATCGCCGCCAGGAAATCCTCGCGCGACACATATTTCTTATTGTGACGGGCCGCGATCAACGCCGCCTCGTTGCAGACATTGGCGATGTCGGCACCCGAAAAGCCGGGCGTCTGCTTGGCCAGGAAAGTACGGTCCAGCTCCGGATCGAGCTTCAACGGACGCAGGTGCACGTCGAAAATCTCCTCGCGCTCCTTCACGTCGGGCAATCCCACCTCGATCTGCCGGTCGAAACGTCCGGCACGCATCAGCGCCTTGTCCAGAATATCGACCCGGTTGGTCGCCGCCAGGACGATCACGCCCGTATTGGTCTGGAAACCGTCCATCTCGGTCAGCAACTGGTTGAGCGTATTCTCCCGCTCGTCATTGCCCGAGAACCCGGCGTTCTTGCCACGGGCCCGGCCGATGGCGTCGATTTCGTCGATGAAAAGAATACAGGGAGCTTTCTGCTTGGCCTGCTCGAAAAGGTCACGCACGCGCGAAGCGCCCACGCCCACGAACATCTCCACGAAATCCGAGCCGGAAATCGACAGGAACGGCACATTGGCCTCTCCCGCCACCGCCTTCGCCAACAGGGTTTTACCCGTTCCCGGAGGGCCTACCAGCAACGCGCCCTTGGGAATTTTCGCACCGATGGATTTGTATTTGTCGGGTTTCTTGAGGAAATCGACGATCTCCATGATCTCGACCTTTGCCTCCTCCAGTCCGGCAACGTCCTTGAAAGTCACCTTTTTCGAGTTCTCCTTGTCGAACACCTGCGCCCGGGCCTTCCCCACGTTCATAATACCGCCAGCACCGCCTCCGGCCCCCCGCGACATGCGGCTCATCAGGAAGAACCAGCCGCCGATAATAATGATCCAGGGAAGCATCTGAAGCAGAATCGATGTCCAGGAATTCTCCCGGTTCTCGTACACCAGCACCACCTTGTTACCCGACTCGGCCGTCACCTTATCCAAATCCTGACGGAACGTATCCACCGACCCGATATTGAAAGTAAGCTGAGCCCCCGTTTCGGGCGTATTACGGAAACGCGGGTCAACAGCATCCTTACGGTACCGGTCCGCAGCATCCTTCTTAAGGTAGATTTCCGCCAGGTCACGATTGACGACCTGGATTTTTTCGACGTCGCCCTGCTCGATCATCTGCGCCACGGTATTCCAGTCGCTCTTGACCGGGACTCCGTTGCCGGGTCCGAACATCCAGTAGCCGACAATAAAAATAATGATGACGCCGTATATCCACATCCACGAAGGACGCGGCATATTCATTTTGTTGTTTATTTTCTGTTGTGCCATAAAATATTATTCGTCATACTCATAACGGGTCGCCGGGGCATCGGCCCACAGCTCCTCCAATTTGTAAAATTCACGCAATTCTGTCTGAAAAATATGCACCACCACATCCACGTAGTCCATAGCGATCCACAGCGCATTTTGCTGTCCTTCCACGCGCCAGACCTTCTCGCCGAGGGTTTCCAATACCTGCTCCTCGATACCCGCCGCGATCGCAGCGACCTGCGTGGTGGAGTCGGCGTTGCAAACGATGAAGCAGGAGCAGATCGCCCCGTCGATTTTCGAAAGATCCAACGATACGATATTTTTACCCTTTTTATCCTGGATTGCACGAATTATCGTGCCTGTCAATTTTTCCATAGTTTGAATTTACCGGTCAATACAACTTTGCAAAGGTAGCGAAAATGAGGGCAGAACAAAACAAACCCGTTTGTTTTTTTATGCCGAACGCATCCCGCTTCCCGCAAAGATACAAGAGAATATCCGAAAATTTACTCTGCAAATATCCGTCCCGAATCCCTATTGGCGGGAAACTTTCGACAAAATAGTATCGATCAAGGCTTTGATGATCGAACTTTTGACATAGGTCCGGCGCACGGCCACGGCGATCTTGCGCGAAGTAGCCCCCTTGGCCAGCGTTTTGACCTGACAACGATGCTCCGCAGGAATGTATTCCACGGCCATTTCGGGGATAATCGTCACACAGTGCGTGTAATCGACGATCCGCATCAGCGTATCGAGCGAACCGGATTCGAACGTATAGTGCGAGGGGACCTCCCGTTTGGCCTGGCACAGCTCGATGATCTGGTCACGCATACAATGCCCCGGACTTAACAGCACCAGCTCCTTGAGGTCGATATCCTCGATACGGACGTTCGTGCGTTCGAAAAGCGGATTCTCCCGGGACACGTAAAGATGGAACCGGTCGTCGAATAACTCGTGTTCCTGAATCCCCTCGCCGCAGGTTCCGCCGGCGACCAATGCCGCATCGATCCGGTCGCGGCGCAGCGCATCGACGATGTCGGCGGTCACCATCTCCGCAATCTCCAGTTCGACTTTGGGATAGTCCCGCACGAAATCGGGAATAAACTTATGCAACAGGTAAGGTGCGATGGTCGGAATGACGCCGAGCCGCAGCCGTCCGGAAGTTTCGCCTTTGAGTTCCGCGACCGCTTCGCGGATATGATCGTAAGCCCGGAGGGTTTCCCGGATTTCGGCAAGCACCACCTCGCCCGCCTCGGTCGGAATGACCGGTTTCTTGCTGCGATCGAGCAGCACCACGCCCAATTCTTCCTCCAAAGACTTGATCTGCATGCTCAACGACGGCTGGGTCACGAAACAGTGTTCCGCTGCCAAAGAGAAACTACCGCAGTTGGCTACCGCCAGCAGGTATTCGAGTTGGATGATAGTCATAGTTTATCTTATTTGCACGCACGAAAATATAAAAAAAACCGATACTTCGCAATTATTATTCGACCATCGGTTTAGTTTTTCGTACATTTGCAGACTATTTATTATTAGAAACTTTTTAACTGATGGGAAAAATCATACTCACCGGAGATCGTCCGACCGGCAAACTCCACCTGGGACATTACGTAGGTTCGCTGCGCCGCCGCGTGGAGTTGCAGAATTCGGGCGAATTCGAGAAAATATTCATCATGATCGCCGACGCACAGGCGCTGACCGATAATGCGGACAACCCGGAGAAAGTGCGGCAGAACATCATCGAAGTCGCTCTCGACTACCTCTCTTGCGGACTGGATCCCGCGCAATCGACGCTCTTCATCCAGTCGCAGGTGCCGGAACTCTGCGAGCTGGCTTTCTACTACATGAACCTGGTGACCGTAGCCCGTCTGCAGCGCAATCCGACGGTGAAGGCCGAAATCCAGTTGCGCGGCTTCGCCGAAGGCAACGAAGAAGATGGATCGCAGCGCCAGGGTATTCCGGTAGGATTCTTCACCTACCCGATCAGCCAGGCCTCGGATATCACCGCTTTCAAGGCCACGACTGTACCGGTCGGCGAGGATCAGGAACCGATGATCGAACAGACGCGCGAAATCGTCCATAAATTCAACTCCGTATATGGAGAAACACTCGTCATGCCGGAAATTCTGCTGCCCGACAACGCGGCCTGCCTGCGTCTGCCCGGTACGGACGGCAAGGCCAAGATGTCGAAATCGCTGGGCAACTGCATCTACCTCTCCGACTCGGCCGATGAAGTGAAGAAGAAGGTGATGGGTATGTATACCGATCCCGACCACCTGCGGGTGGAGGACCCGGGCAAGGTCGAGGGCAACACCGTCTTCACCTACCTGGACGCCTTCAGCCGCCCGGAACATTTTCAGCGATACCTGCCCGATTACGCCTCGCTCGACGAGTTGAAGGCGCACTACCGCCGGGGCGGGCTGGGCGACGTGAAGGTCAAGAAGTTCCTGATCGCCGTGCTGAACGAAACGCTGGAGCCGATCCGCGAGCGCCGCAAGCAGTACGAAGGCCGCATCGAAGAGGTCTATGAAATTCTGCGCAAAGGTTCGGAGCATGCCCGGGCAACAGCCGCGCAAACGCTCGGCGAAGTGCGCCACGCCATGCGGATCGACTATTTCGACGACAAGGAGCTGATCGCAGAGCAGGCTCGCCAATACCAGCAACAGCGATAACGCGCATAACCAGCAGACAAGGTACCCGAAATGTTCAAACGCATAACACCGCAGACGATCGCGGATTGGGGCGAACGTATCTACATCCGTTTCCTGGAGCTTACCAAACGGTTCACCAGTACGCAGATCATGGCGCTGCTAGCCATCATCGTAGGGGTTCTGGCCGGATTGGGTACCTGCCTGTTCGAACTGCTGCTCTACGGAATCAAAGCAGGGCTGACCCATTGGTTCCCCGTCGAACAGTCGCATTTTCTCTTCCTGTTCTATCCGGTCATCGGTATCATTCTGGCCTCGCTTTTCGTCAAATACGTCGTCAAAGACAACATTTCGGAAGGCGTTACACGCGTGTTGTATGCCATGTCGCGTAAAAACTCGTACATCGCCTCCCACAACTGCTGGACTTCGGTCGTAGGCGGTGCGACGACGATCGGGTTCGGCGGTTCGGTCGGTCCCGAGGCCCCGATCGTCCTGACGGGCGCAGCCATCGGTTCGAACATCAGCCGCCTGGCCCACCTGAACTACAAAAACACTACCCTGCTGCTCTGCTGCGGTGCCGGGGCGGCCCTCGCAGCCATCTTCAAAGCCCCGATCACGGGCGTGGTTTTCGTGCTCGAAATTCTGATGCTCGATCTCACCTCGCGCACGGTCGTACCGCTGCTGATCTCTTCGATCACGGCCGCCGCCATCGCACTCACGATCAGGGGATTCGACCCGATTATCGCCATTTCGCTGACTCCCGACGACGCATTCCGGCTCAACCAAATTCCGCTTTTCGTCCTGCTGGGTATCTTCTGCGGGCTGA
>ERZ1504202.1088-NODE-1088-length-5902-cov-11.571917_pt1 | contig 5902 bp, 4 predicted proteins | sample MGYA00574887_ERZ1504202 | MGnify/ENA primary metagenome ERZ1504202 (study PRJEB39906, sample SAMEA3182068) | gut metagenome | biome: human; feature: gut; material: Stool; isolation source: human stools | place: Canada | collected 2013-11-18 ... | reverse complement strand
ATTTCCCCAACCAGTCTTTCTTCGGGAAGTATGTGAAGTCTTATCTGGGTATGTCTCCGGCACGCTACCGCAATACGAAAGAGGAATGATTTCCCCTACTCTTGGGGCTCACTCCGTAAAGATCTGCATTAGGAAGCTAAACCTTAACTTTACGACGCTAAAGGTCAACTTTACGATGGCTAAACCTCAACGTATCATCTCATCACACACCGCATCCTGGAAAGCGCGTGCTTCCCTGCCCGACAGTGCATTCTGGTTCATGATGGCAAAGGCTATCTCGTGTCCGTTGCGGGCTTTAAGGTAGCCGGCCAGGCAGTTGATGGCGGTAAAGGAACCCGTCTTGGCATGTACATTTCTGTGGGAAAGGGTGCCTTTCTTCATGCGGAACTCCAGTGTACCGTCCACGCCGCCAATGGGCAAAGCCTTATACAGTTTCTGGAAAACATCCGTACGCGAGTAGGCATATCGCAGGAAAGAAACCAAGAGTTCCGGTGAAATGTAGTTGTAATTGGAAAGACCGCAACCATCTGCCAGATTATACCTATCGGGGTTATATCCCATCTCTTTTATCAGCATGCGGATGGCGGAAAGCCCGTCCTCGGCAGAGACACGCTTCTTTCCGCTGCTCTGCACACCCAACCGGCAGAGCATGGCTTCGGCATTGAGATTATCGCTCTCCTTCATTATCTGTTTCACCACATCCTGCACGGAAGTTTCATAGGAAGCCATCCGTACGGAGAGGCTGTCTTGCCGGAACTCACCGAAGAGGTAAGAGACTTCCGCATCTACCGCCGGAATGCACCGGATGCCCCGTGCCTGCAACCGTTCCATAAAGGTATGCATGAAGAAGTCCTGCGAAGAAAATATATTGACCGTACCTGCACGGCGGGCATCGACGTTGCCCGTCACGGTGATGTTGTTCCCGTTCACCAGCCAGTCGCGCGACACACGGAAATGTCCGGCAGAAGGGGTACGGCTTCGGGTCTTGTTCGTCAGTGTATAATAGGAAGAGGCGGGAGTGCATTCAAGGCGTGCGCTGTCGCCCCGTTCGCCGGGTGTGGCGGTAACCTTCACCACTCCTTTATTCAGCATCAGCGGTGAGAGGTAGGGCTGGAAGGAATAGGGAGTATCATCCCACAACCAGCCGCTGCCCCAGTACAAGGAGTCTTTCATGGAGACATCTCCATACACCTTGCCTTTGATGACAGAGAAGGGGAAACGGGCCACGGTAGCCACCAGGGAATCCAATGCCTCTTCATCAAACTCCGGGTCGTAACCGCCTATCACATACATATCCCCCTGCAAGGTATCGCGCTCAATGGTTCCCTGATACCACACTTCCGTACGGAACGGCTCGTCGGCTTCGGGACGGGAAAGGGCGGTAATGGTGGTCAGCAGCTTCATGGTGGAAGCGGGACGGGAAAGCTTGTCCGCCTGATAGCCGTACAAGGGCTTTCCGGCAGTCAGGTCATAGACCGAAATGGCCACATTAGAGCCTGCGGGAAGTTTGTGTTCTATCAACGCATCAATCCGCGCAGAGAGCGGCTTCACCGGAGTTACCGTCTCTTGGGGCCATAATGGGAGCAGGCAGACGGATAAAATTAACAGCAACAATATCCTTTTCATAAATATATTTATCTTTAAAGGCAAAAGTACGACAATCTTACAAATGAACAACAACGAGGTAGTCTTTTCATAAATTATATCCAGCCAGCCATCTTATATTCCTTTAAAAATACTACTTTTACATAGGCAAAATCTCCCAGTTACTATCACTTTAAAATTGATGTATCATGAAACTACAACTTGCAATTGCCAGCTTTACAATATGCCTCCTTTTCTCCCCCATGCTTCGGGCACAAGAATCTCCGCGCATTGTCAGTTATGACTTAACCGTACAGATTGATGTACCGAACCGACAGGTCGAAGTAGGCGGTTCGTTTGAAATCGATTTCCAGGACAGTGACTCAATCTCGTTGGTACTATGGCGCCATGCCCGTATCGACACACTACGCCACAGCAGCCGGGAGATAACCTACCGTTTCGATACGCTTGCCCCAGCACCTGCCCAATTCATTCCCGACGGACGGACCTTGACCCTCTACCGGCCGGCAGGAGCCGATGACCGCTGCCGCATAAATACCCGTTACACACTCTACATGCAGGAAGTGCAGGGCCCTGCAAAATCATTCAATGACCATTGGATTGAACTTGGTTACTATACGGGATGGTATCCTGTCTGCAACGGTAACCGGGCAGATTATTCGCACTTACGAATCGGCATCACTGACGGTTATACGGTGAGCGGCTCAGGTATTATTTCCCATACAGAAGAAGGGATGTGGGAAATGGAGCAACCTTGGGAGAATTTCGACAATGTTATCCTGGCTTCACCCATGCTGAAAAGCCGCCGCATCAATGATAACGGAACTACCATTGAACTTATCTATACAGACTTCCCGGATGCCGGTGCAGACTCGGCACTTCAATGTTGCCACAATGCCTTGAAATTCTTCCGACGCCTTTATAAAATTGCGGGAGATGAGGATATTTACATGAAATTCCTGCTTTCAGCTTCCGGCACCTCAGGAGGGTACAGCCGTAAAAATTTCATTATGCTCAGTTCCCGAACATTCAATGAATATGTACTCAAGAACACCGCCCACGAAATCGGCCACTTCTGGTGGAACAAGGCTCCGGTGGAATCTTGGCACGACTGGCTGAACGAATCTTTTGCCGAATTCAGTGCTTTGCAATACATACGCCACGCCCGCGGCGAAAAAGCCTATGCCGCTTACATCGACGCCTACCGTAAGGAAACACGCCATATCCGTCCTATCTGGGGTATTGACCGCAACGACCGCGAAGCGCATCTTGCCCTCTATAGGAAAGGGTCAGTACTACTCGCCGACCTGCTTGTCCGAGTGGGTGAAGAACCTTTCTTCAACTTTCTGGCAGGTGTCATCCAAGCCCATATAACAGACACATCGGCTTTCCTGGATTTTGCGGAAAGCCGATTGGGACGTAAAAACCGGGACTGGATTGAAAAGCGGTTAAAAGAATAAACACCTGATTATTCTTCAACTGTTCCTTTCGCCACCGGCTTCTCAAAATGAGTGCCGCACTTCCTGCATACATACTCCCAATGCTCAGTGCCCGGAGGTGCGGCCGACAATGCCGCAATAACAGCAGCCACCACAGCACGCACCCGATGGCTCTTCTTCAGCACAAACTTAATCTCATCCGAACCGCAATGGGGGCAGTACCTCAACTGTTCCGGAATCATCTGGTTCCGTTCAAGCAGACGGAGGGCATTGTCATATTCGTCCTCATAGACAAATATATCCACTCCCGTGACATCACGGACATATCCGCGCATCACGGAAGACATGTTTTCATTATGCAAAACAGACGCAATGCCCTCATTCTTCAAGGCACCCTGAATAACATGTGCCTGAAAGGCATCGTCGCAGGTGATTAGCTTTACGGTTTTCATCTTTTATGTTTATATGAAACAATAGTCATGGGTTCTACAATGCCTCCTTGAATATCTCTCCCACCGTGGGGTGCGGAAAGACAATCTTCTTCCATTCATCGGCAGTAAGTTTCAGTTCAATAGCCATGCCTGCCAGCGTGATGATTTCCGAAGCGGGATTACCCAAGACATGTGCCCCCAATACGGTATCGTCACTGCCCAACAGTAACTTGCAGACGCCATTCACTCCTTCATTCTCTGCTACAAAGCGACCACTGTACGCCATCGGAAACTTCACAGCACGATAGGCAACGCCTCTCTTCTGCAGGGATTCTTCTGTCTCGCCCACACCGGCTATTTCGGGATTGGTATACACTACGCCGGGGATGGCACGATAGCTCATAGTGTCCTTCTTGCCAATGATGGAATGTATGGCTACTTCCGCCTCGCGGACGGCTGTATGCGCCAGCAAGGAATATCCCGTCAAGTCGCCGCAAGCATATACTCCGGGAACTGAAGTCTGCATCTGTCCGTTGACAAAGACATTTCCGCGCTCCGTTCTTTCCAAGCCCAGATTCTCCAATCCGAAGCCTTTCATTACCGGACGGCGCCCGACACTCATCAGAAGCCGTTCGGCAACGACGGAACCGGGACCGTCGGCTGTTTCATAATTCACCTGGATAAGGGAAGAAGCTTCGGCAGTATCCGGCATGACAGACACTACTTTTGCACTCAGCATGAACTTGATTCCCCGCTTAGCGTACTCTGCACGGAGCATACCCGCCAGCTCTCGGTCCATACCGCCTCCCAGTATCTCGTCCAGCATCTCGACGACGGTTACCTGCACTCCCAGGCTGTTGAAGAAAGAAGCGAACTCCATACCGATGACACCGCCGCCGATGATGGCAAGCGAAGCGGGCAGTTCCTTGTTGTCCAGCGCGTCACGATGGGTCCAGTAAGGCACCTTGTCTATGCCGGGAATGGCAGGGACAAAGGTTTCGGAACCGGTGCAGAGCAGCAGGTTATCGCATTCGTAGGTTTCTCCGCCGCACTCCACATGATTCTTGTCCGTCACTGTGGCCCCTCCGCTGACAATCGTCACACCATGGGCAGTCAGCTTTCCTTTGACTCCCAATACCAGCTTGCGCACTACCTTCTGCTTGCGAGCAATAATCTTGGGCAAATCGAACGATACTTCGGGCACACTGACCGCATACTTTGCAGCATGGCGGGCTCCGTCATAGGTCTTGGCCGAATACAACAAGGTCTTGGTAGGGATACACCCTTCATTCAGGCACACTCCACCGAGACTCTGCTTCTCAAATAGTACGACACTCAATCCTGCTTTTCCGGCAGCTTCGGCAGCAGTATATCCCGCAGGACCTCCACCGATAATAGCAACTTGGTATTTCATGGAATCAATGATTAATGGTTAGTGATTAGTGGTTAATTTGTGCGCAAGTTAATAAAACCCGTATTATCCGGCAAAAAAGAGTACTTCTTTCTTTCGGAGAATACACCGTAAAGAGGAAATAATTATCTTTGTCGTGCAGCATTTACAAAGAATGCCACGTCCAATGGACATAAATCAAATAATAACCAACATGAAAACGACTGACTTATTCCAACCCATCCTTCTGTTCGCTCTTTTTCTTTGCGGCTTGACAGCTTGTAGCAACGACGATGACCTTCGCCTCTCGCCCATGCAGGAAACTACTCTGGATGGAGATGCCTCTACCCTGCAGATAGACCTGACACGTAGTGACTGGCGCATTGCCTCCATCACCACCCTTGGCGGAACCACAATGGTAGACACCAACAACCGCCCCTTACAGTTGGAAGGCTTGGGAAGCCTTCACTTCCGCTGGTTTGACCTCACCCGCGAGAACGAAACCCGGCTCACACTAAAGACTGAAGATAATTTCGACGGAGAAGAACGCGGGCTTATCCTCAACCTTGAGATGAAGACGGGCTTCTACAAAGAACAAATCACCATACGGCAAGCGCCATGCGAAAATTTCTATCAGATAGAATCCATTGAATACAGCGTGGGAAATAATGACGGGGTGGAAGAAGCCGGGACGGAACCCGACAAGAGTACCTATAAAGATGAAACTATGGGCAACACAACCGGAAAGCATGACCATTATCCGTTCATCAACAAATGGACAGAATACGCATTCTTGCTCAACGACCACTCCAACGATGTCTTCAACTGGATAGACCCGAAGAAACGCAGCATCCACCTGCCCGACCGTATAGAAGACGGAAAGGTGGTGATGGGGCAACAACAGCTATTCTTCCTTGCCCAAGGCAAGTACTACAAAGAAGACGAATTGAGATATAAACATTTTGAAATGGATATAGTGGGCATGAAATGGAACATATACACTTCAACCATCTACTACAAACGGCTTCAAGTGACAT
>ERZ1504202.1079-NODE-1079-length-5969-cov-4.423571_pt1 | contig 5969 bp, 5 predicted proteins | sample MGYA00574887_ERZ1504202 | MGnify/ENA primary metagenome ERZ1504202 (study PRJEB39906, sample SAMEA3182068) | gut metagenome | biome: human; feature: gut; material: Stool; isolation source: human stools | place: Canada | collected 2013-11-18 ... | reverse complement strand
ACGAGATCTAGTACGGTCTCGTGGGCTCGGAGATGTGTATAAGAGACAGGGTAGATAAAAGTCCCCCGGCAGTTAATTCCATATCTCCAACATGTGCTCCAATAGCTAAAATAACAGGGGAAGTAGGTTTATTCATGATGAACCTCCTTGCTGATTATTTTTTCAAAGAAATCTGTGGGAATTGGTAATTCCATAGCTATTAGACAATTAACAATATCACGCAGTGACTGTACACCAATAACCGGCACAGAAGGATATGGTAATTGATAAATGTATGCCAGAACAATTTGGGTAAGATCCCAGCCGGTTTCTTTGGCAAGCTTTTTAATAGCGGTAAGTCGTTCCCTTGACTTATTGTTATCAAATAATTCCCGACAGGATCGATACTGCGGCGCGGTTTGAAAGTCTGTCCGGTCTGCAAGTGAAAAATAACCTCTGGCTGCTGCTGTATAAGCAAATAACGGGAATTGATTATTTGTGTGTAATTGTTCCAGTTCAGAAGAAATATATGTCATTCCATCATATAAAACAGCGGGCATGTTGGGATACGCAACATTCTTCATAGTTTGATGTGCTGTAAAGCCGGTGATTTTTTTATCATCAGCGTAACGCATAGCTTCACGAATGCGCTCTGCACTCCAGTTAGAGCATCCAAAATAGCGAATTTTCCCCTCTTTTTTGAATTGATTCATAATTTCAAGTATTTCACCCGCAGGAACAGCAGGATCATCAACATGAACCCAGTAATAGTCCAGATAGTCCGTATGAAGATTGGATAGGCTGTTTTCCAAATCATGGCGCAGACACTCGGAATTAATTCGGGGGATGGATTTATCCCAAGGATTTAATGCGCCACCTTTACTATCCAGAATAAAGTGGTGCCGGTTGTGCCTTTCGGAAAAATATCTTCCCAACCACAATTCATTTACCGGAAGTCTTTGCTCAAACCATCGACCGTATACATTTGCAGTATCTAAAAATGTGCCACCAAGTTCCAGATATGCATCTACCAGATAATAATTGTGTGTGTCGGTGTAATCACTGCCGGCTGGAGCAAAACTTGCAGCTATTCTTGGTATAGTGATATTTGTTTCAGGAATGTGTATATGTTTCATTGTTGTACCTCACTTTCATATTCAGGGTATGAATAGAGGAAATTACCGATGAAGTTAATATTTTTTACGATAGTTAACAGGTGTCATATTTGTAATTTGTTTAAATGAAGCTGTAAAATGAGATAGATTAATATAACCTAAACGTTGTGCAATTTCACTTACACTCAAATTTGTGGTGCGTAATAGCATTTTGGCGTAATCAATCTTCTTTTCCTTAATATATTGAGAGACAGATAATCCAAATTCTTTTTTGAAAAGACGATCAAGATAATCTGGGTTCATATGTATATAGTCCGCAACGGTATTTCGGCAGATTTCCTGTTCCAAATGCTCTTTAATGTAATTTTGCACTACATAAACAAGCGAACTGTTTTTGGGTAATAAGCTCTCATTAACTTCAGCAAATTCAAAAAAAATTTGTGGACCATGTAGATCTAATTGGAGCATATCTTTCATCTCACCCAGCAACACGGGGATTTTGGCATTATATCCGGTGACACATAGCAGTGGAAGGCTATTTTTTACGAGGGCTGTATACATATTTTTAATCTGTTGTTTTACTTCCTCAATATATTGTACCTTGCAAGGAAACAGGATAAAAATGTTTTGGAGCTGGTAGCTAAAGACAACAGCATGTGGACTAAATGTTTGTACTTCTGTGTAAATTTGTTTTTGAACGTTATAACGTAAATCGGCAACTTGTTGAATATTATTACATTGCTGGCGGTCAATAATAAAAAGTACCGGATAATAGAGTATATCCAACATGGTCTGAGACGGTAAGATATACTCATGACCGGAAATATAGGAGAAAAGCATATCGTGCCATAAACTTTCTTTCTGCAAATATTGGTTTAAATAAAGATCCTTATCTGGATGATGGAGTTTGTCAATACATTTTTCAATAGATGCAGTTATTTGTTGTGGTGTTATGGGTTTTAGAATATAATCCAGGCAGCCAAGCCGTATTGCTTCCTGGGCATAATGAAATACACTGTAATTAGTCACAAAGACACAACCTGTTTGCGGATAATTAGCCCGAATCCAGGAAAGCAAGGCTAATCCATTTGTTTGGGGCATTTCGATATCACACATAACTAAGTCAATCATGGGCTCATTTAAAAAATATCTTTTTGCATCTTCTGCGCTATAAGCAAGGAGTATTTTTTCAATATTTAATGATTCTATGGAAATAGAACGAGCTAATGTTTGAATGATTATTGGTTCATCGTCGACCATAAGCAATATCATAAGCAAAATCCTTTCTAAAGTTCAATTGGAATCTTTACTTCTGCACAGGCTCCGCCGGTCTTCGGATTACACAGGTGAATAAATGCATTACCGTCATAAAAATAGTAGAACCTGCTCAAAAGATTTTTCAAGCCAATATGTTCGTTTCCAATGGAAAAAGGCGGTGTATAATTTTCAATATCTTGCAAAAGTGAATCGGGGAAGCCAACCCCATTGTCCCTTATCGTAAGTATAAGGTAATAAGAAGCATCCTCTTGCTGAAGTATGGCAGATACATTTAGTTTTAGGAGCTTGAGCTGTTCATGTGCATATTTTATTGAATTTTCCAAAAAAGTCAATATGGTAAGCGGAGGAATCATACAGTCAGTCAATGAATCGGGAATATTGAAATATACCTTTGGCTTTTGCGCTTTTTGAACCTGCTGTATGGAAATATAATGCGAGCATTGTTCCAGTTCTTTTCTTAAAGGAATGAGGGATGAACTGCTTTTAAATACAGCCCGGAAATATTCCATAAATTCTAAGGTAAGAGACTGTAACTGCAAGTTTTCTTCATTTATGGAGAGAAAATAAATGGTATTTAATGTATTTATAAAAAAATGAGGGCTTAACTGAAGCTGCAGACATTGTAAATCCAGTTGAGTGCGCTGCAGTTCTTTTTCATAAAGCTCAATTTTCATTGTCTGTATTCTATGAATCATGGTGTTAAAAGAAGCTGCCATATGATCCATCTCCATGCTTCCCATATTTTCAGTCAGTTCGGAAGAAAAGTCATTATCCCGTATACTATCCATATGTTCGATAAATATAAGGATTGGGTTTAATATATTTCTTTGTAAATATGTATTTGCTATTGGAATTAAAGATAGCAAACATAGTGAGAAAAAGGTCGTAATCCAACATAAGACAATAGTAATATAATTCTGTAATGGAATGTCAGCAGATAAAAATACTGAAAAATCTCCGGTGGATGAATCAGCTGTAATTTGAAAATGCCGTAAGAGAAAAAAATCAAGCATACTATTTTTGTCTGTAAAAGTACCGGTTGGTGCAATTGTTACAGCTGTGTTGGAAAAACTGTAATTTTTTAACTTTTGAATCATGGAATCTGTCGGTACACAGACCCCAAGATAAGCGTTATTACATTTAAATAAGCGCAACAAAAACTGTTGATCCTGCAGTGTAATTAATGTCCAGGAAGCATTCAGGAACTGTTCAGGATTTTTCAACATTTCGCAAAGAGTCTCTTTTGCCTGATAACTGCCATGCGACACATATTCTGAAGAAGGGACGATGACCATTTCGTTGTTTTCAGAATGAAACATAAATAAATAGGCAATTTCCGGGCAAAGATCAATTTTTGAATTAAGATTTTGGTATAAGTGAATTTTTTCCAATGCATAATCTCTGCCGACATAATCATAAGCAATGCTTTGAAAAGCTGGATCCTCTGTTCCGTTTTTTATGAGAAAGAACGAAATCGTACTCAAACGAGAATCAATATCGTCTAAAAAATAATTAACCATATTTTCAGTAGATATTTTTGTTTGCCGATAGGTGGAAAACATAAAGAAAGAATTGGTCATGATTAAAAGAATATTTAGTGGAACTACAAAAAGAAAAATAAATTTGTTTACAGTCTGCTTTAAGGTTCCTTTCATAATCGTTTCTTCCTCATTTCTAAAGCTTGGTATTTTTGACATGTAGCACTATATATTATATAGCATATTTAGAATATTATTTGTACATAATGTCAAAAATTGGATAAAAAAAGTCGAAAATAGGGCAGATATGACGAAAAGAAATATGATAGATTATGTGCACAGGGTATGAAAGAGGTTTAAAAATCTATTATAAAGAAAAGGAGAAGATTAATGAAAAAAAGAAAAAAATATGTAGCTATTATGTGTGCTGCCTTGTTGGCGTTTTCGTCGTTGCTGCAAGGCTGTGGAAAAACAGAAACGGCATCTAAAAATTCAACCAAAGAAGTGTTGTCAGAATCATCGGAGCAACAAAGCACAGAACCGGACAAGATAACATTTGCATTTTTCTGCAATTTATTCATTCCGGAAGATATGGACATGATTGAAGAGGCCTTAAATGAACAGACTCGTAAAAAGATTAATGTAGAGGTAGAACTCGTGCCATTAAGCCTTGGTACTTATAACCAGCAAATAAACCTAATGGTTTCTGGTAATGAAAAGTTAGATTTATATATTATGTTTGGTGGTGATTTCACTTCTGCGATTAATCAGAATAAGCTTCTGCCGATTGCACAGGATACACTGCAGGAATATGCACCTGGGGTAGTCAATGCTTTAGGGGATTATCTGAAAGCATCAACAGTTGGGGACAAAATATACGGTCTGCCGGTAAATAAAGATATGGCACAGGCAAGAGGAATTTCTTTGAACAAAGAGATTCTGGAGAAATATGACCTGGTAGAAATGGGAGAAAATATTTCCAATACAGATGATCTGGCGGAATTATTTGCAATTGTTTCTGAGAAGGAACCGGGTATGGTTATGACGTCTTCTCAGGATAATGGAAAAAGTATACTGGAATCCGGATTTGCTTCATTTGATAAGATGGGCGATTACTATGGGGTTCTGATGAATTGCGGCGAAAATGACTATCAGTTGGTAAATTTGTATGAAACCGAATGGTATAAAGATACGCTGAATTATATTCGTGATTGGTACAATAAGGGCTGGATTTTAAGTGATGGTTCTATCAACCCGGATACGGGTATGGGCTTATATAAGTCAGGAAGACTATTCTCCTACATGGGAGATAAAAAGCCGGGCGGCTATGTAGATGTACAGAATTCAACAGGGATTCCTACCCTGGATGCGCGTATGTCACAGGCCGTTGCTACAACGGATTCCATTAATGGAGTTGTTATGGCTATTCCTATTACATGTGAAGATGAGATCCCTGTATTAAAGTTTCTGAATTTGCTGTATTCAGATCCGGATGTGCTTAATATTATTGATTGGGGTATTGAGGGTGTACATTATGAACGTGTGAAAGGTACCAACACTTTAATTACTTACCCGGAAGGTGTTACCTCTGAAAATGATGGATATGGGCTTAACCAGGGATGGTCGTTTGGTAATCAGCTTATTTCTTATGCATGGGAAACAGTAGAAAATGATAATTATTATGATGAGATGAAGGCTTTCAATGAAAATGCAATTCAGTCGCAGGCAATTGGTTTTATATTTGATTCCTCTTCAGTTAAGTCAGAAATTGCTGCTTTGGATAGTGTATTAGCAGAATATCGACTTGGTTTGGAAAATGGTGAATTAGATCCGGAAGAATATTTGCCTAAATTTATACAGGCTCTGCGTGAGGCTGGTATTGAAAAGGTGATTGCAGAGAAACAGAGACAGTTGGACAGTTGGGTGGCTGAGAAGTAAGCAGTATGGAAGCAAGACACGGTTTATTGTGATTTCGTCAGTATCGACATCTGTTAATAAAATAAACCGTGTCTTATTGTCTCTAAATTAGGAAGGTGATTTATTGATGAAAAAGCAAAAACTGAAAAAAATGAAACGGCAGCTGCCATTATATTTAATGGCCTTACCGGGAATTTTATAT
>ERZ1504202.1038-NODE-1038-length-6222-cov-2.650559_pt1 | contig 6222 bp, 3 predicted proteins | sample MGYA00574887_ERZ1504202 | MGnify/ENA primary metagenome ERZ1504202 (study PRJEB39906, sample SAMEA3182068) | gut metagenome | biome: human; feature: gut; material: Stool; isolation source: human stools | place: Canada | collected 2013-11-18 ... | reverse complement strand
TTCTTCAATCACACCTCCTATATAATAAGGCAGCCCGCAATTGGCGTACGATATATGCTTTCCTTTTTCCAAAAGGATAATTTCTGCTGTCTCGTCTACTCGTCTGATTCGGGCAGCAGTGGTAGCTCCTCCTGCAACGCCTCCGATAATGATAATCTTCATAATTTTATAGTGTAAATAGTTTCCTATGGAAATAACGAACTATATATAAGAAATGTTCATAGACTCATCGAAAAAAGTTATATTTGCACACCCTGTTTTTTATTCTTCCATTAAATGTAAGTAAATTGTATGAGTAAGATTCTTATTGTTGACGATGAAATCCAGATTCGTAGCCTTTTGGCACGTATGCTGGAACTTGAAGGGTACGAAGTATGTCAGGCTGGTGATTGTAAAGCTGCTGTCAAACAACTTGAAGTCCAATCGCCCGATGTGGTTCTGTGTGATGTTTTTCTTCCTGATGGGAATGGGGTGGATTTAGTGCTGAATATCAAGAAGCAGGCTCCTAATGTGGAAGTGATTCTTCTCACCGCACATGGTAATATTCCTGACGGGGTGCAGGCGATCAAGAATGGTGCATTCGATTATATAACGAAGGGAGATGATAATAATAAGATCATTCCTTTGATCAGCCGTGCCGTCGAAAAGGCGAAGATGAATGTACGGTTGGAGAAACTGGAAAAGAAAGTCAGCCAGCTATATTCTTTTGATTCCATTCTGGGAGAATCGAAAGTACTGAAAGAGGCTGTTATGCTGGCACAGAAAGTATCGGTGACTGATGTTCCGGTTTTATTGACCGGGGAGACGGGAACCGGAAAAGAAGTATTTGCTCAGGCTATACATTATAATAGTAAGCGGAATAAGCAGAACTTTGTTGCCGTGAACTGTTCGTCTTTTAGCAAGGAACTGCTGGAGAGTGAAATGTTCGGGCATAAAGCAGGATCATTCACTGGAGCTTTGAAAGATAAAAAAGGACTGTTCGAAGAAGCTAATAATGGAACCATCTTCTTGGATGAAATCGGTGAAATGGCTTTTGAACTGCAAGCCAAGTTATTGCGTATCCTCGAAACCGGCGAATATATAAAGATAGGAGATACGAAACCTACCCGGGTGAACGTGCGCATCATAGCTGCTACCAACCGTAACCTGGCAGAGGAAATCAAAGCGGGACGTTTCCGTGAGGATTTATTTTATCGGCTTTCCGTATTCCAGGTACATCTTCCGGCTCTCCGTGAGCGTACCGGTGATATAAGAATCCTTGCTACTGCTTTTGCCAAGAGCTTTTCTGAAAAACTGTCGTATGCAATCAGCGAAATGACTCCGGCTTTTCTGCAAGCACTGGAGCAACAACCGTGGAAGGGCAATATCCGCGAATTGAGGAACGTAATTGAACGCAGCCTGATTGTTTGTGAAGGTGGACGTCTGGATGTGTGTGACTTGCCTCTTGAAATTCAGAATACTCATTATGAATGTTCGGACGATAGCATGGGCAGTTTTGAACTGGCTGCAATGGAGCGAAGGCACATTGCCCGTGTTTTGGAATATACAAAAGGCAATAAGACCGAAGCTGCCCGTTTGTTGAAGATAGGTCTCACTACTTTATATCGTAAGATCGAGGAGTATAAGATCTGACAAAGTGGGATGTCTGGATTGAAGTCAGGTAGCAAACTCGTTCTCAAAGAAATGGGCGGCCAGCAAACTGATAAGTCTGTTTTTATCCGTGGTATGTACAGATAAGGTGAAGCACTGGTCACTTCCTCCATAAGAAATCTGTGAAATGGGGATATCCTTGATAGTGTTCATTATATGACTTTCTACTTGGGTACGCTGCCAATGGAGCGAACCAATGATATGTATCACAGACATATTTTCGTCAATAACCATTTCGGCATACTTGTGGAGCTCTTTTTGCACAATCCGCAAAGTGTCAGGGCTGGCTGATATCACCATAGAAATGGATACATTCGATGATGCCATTGAAATGACATTGATCTTATATTTGTTGATTACTTCCAGCAATTTGCCCACTAGTAAATATCCGGGGAGGACATTCAATGATGTAAAACGTACAAATGTGACAGAATCCTGAAAAAGTATTGCTTTGACGCTGTTGCCCGTGTCGTGGGATGAGATATAAAGCCGTTCCGTTGTCAGGTCATGAGTGTCCGTCAGCCGGATAGTTATATTGGAATGTGCCGCTAAGCTGATGCAGTCGGCATAGAGCAAGTATACTCCGCTGTTGATCAGTTGTTCGGCCTCTGTATATGTCAGTGAGTGCTGTTCTCTCCGGCTGTTACGGTTTGCATAGATATGGTTGATCTGGGTAGATAAGAGCAGTTCGTCTGCTCCGAATGCGGTGGCGAGTACTGTGGCGTAGTAGTCGTTACGTTTTTCATTCATGAAATCTGTTTCGCCATATACATTTTTACAGAGGGAAAGTGGAGCGATGAAAATATCGGCATCCCGTTTTTCGCTGATGTACTGTTGAACAGACTCCTTGATATATGGAATATCCGGTTTCCTTTCGAGGTTGATTTGCATGAACTTTCCGGTATCCAGAGTTTGTGCACGAAGCCCTTGCTGACGTAGGCAGCAGGCAAATAATTCATTGGACAGTCCGTATACTTCGGCTTTTATTATTTTGTCGGTCAGTAAGTCTGCCTTATCTTCCACCAAGACCTGTATCTTTTCTATGCATTTCTCAATTTGGACTTTCATGTCTTGATTCAGTTTCCGGTCTGAAATGAGACGGTCGGTCAGAGTACGGCAATATTCCTCAATGGCATTAACTATCGTATGAGACGTTTCATCTTCTTCATGAAACCAACTGACGGAAATAGCCTGTAACCATTCCTGCAATTGTGTCAATACAGGAATGACGGCTACGTAAGGATGCTCTTTCTGTATGCAACCGATTACTTGCTTGACTTCATCCTCATTATTCATTCTTTCAAATTTGCAAACTTTCATTGTCATCTGATAATTTATGGGTTCTTACTCTTTTCAAAATGATATGCTTTTTTCAAAAAGGAGAGGTGTGCAAAGCTTAACCTATTCCTCTGAATCTTATTATATCATTAACAATCATATTGTTAGCTTCGGTGCCTGTACTTTTAAGACAGCTCCTTACTATAAGTAATCTGCTAATACCATACCACATACAGAGGATTCGTGAGTCTATAATCAACTTTCTTTTTTTAGTAGTATTTGAGTGTTCAATCGTCCTAATACTAATTGTTTATTAGTAAAAGAAGAAATATTAATCATAGAAGAGCATGAATATTTGGAAGATTACACTGATACTTACATTACTGTTATCAAGTATCACGTCTCAAGCGCAAAAGGAAAAAATATCATTGAATAGCGAAGGAAATCTGGCTGTCTGGAGAGTGAAGGCACAGGCGGAAGTTACCGATCCTTCGTTGATTATGTCCGTCCGGTATAATACGGAAGGCTGGGTGAAGGCAACGGTGCCGGGAACTGTTTTCGGTTCGTACGTTTCGGAAGGGTTGGAGCCCGATCCGAATTTTGGTGATAATGCGTATACGATAGATAAATCGAAGTACGACCGCAATTTTTGGTATCGCACAGAATTTCTTTCTCCCAAAGTGGAAACTGGAGAAAAAGTCTGGCTGAATTTTGAAGGAGTGAACCGCAAGGGAGAAATATTCTTCAATGGAACACGCCTGGGGTTGCTTGATGGTTTTATGCACAGAGGAAACTTTGATGTAACGGACTTATTGTCAAAAGAAGGCAAGAATGTACTGGCCGTTCTTGTACATTGGGTTGGAACGCCGGTTCCCAACTATGCAAGTCCTACTTACGTTTCGTGTGCAGGCTGGGACTGGATGCCTTATGTACCGGGACTTTTAAGTGGCATAACCGATGATGTCTATTTGACTAAGACCCGTGAAGTGTCCATGATCGATCCATGGATACGTTCGAAGGTGCCTTCCAGGGACGAAGCGACCTTAAGCCTGCAGCTGGAACTGAGAAATAATACAGCGGTCGATCAGAAAGGAATACTGAAAGGAGTGATCCGGCCCGGTAACATTGAGTTTTCGGAAGAAATGGAAATTGAAGCGGGCAAGCAACGTGACTTCCTGCTCGATAACACGAAATTGAAGCAACTGGTAGTCCGTAACCCTGCCTTGTGGTGGCCTAACGGCTACGGTGAACCGAATCTCTATACGTGTGAGCTGACATACTCTGTCGGTGGAAAAGTCTCAGACAGACAGCTGCTTACATTCGGTATAAGGGAATATGGTTATGAAATGGTGGATGGCATACTTCATCTCAAAATAAATGGTGAACCTGTATATCTTAAAGGTGGCAACTGGGGAATGAGTGAATATATGTTACGCTGTCGGGGGGAAGAATATGATTTGAAAGTGAAGCTTCATCAGGAGATGAATTTCAATATGATACGGAATTGGATAGGTTCTGTTACTGATGACGAGTTTTATCAGGCCTGCGATAAATATGGTATCATGGTTTGGGATGATTTCTGGCTGAATTCAAACTCCAATCTCCCTGATGACGTCTTTGCCTTCAATATGAATGCTGTTGAAAAGATAAAGCGTTTACGCAATCACGCCTGCATTGCTGTGTGGTGCGGAGATAATGAGGGTTATCCGTTACCCCCACTCAATAAATGGCTGGAAGAAGATGTGAATGTTTACGATGGAGGGGATAGGGCATACCATGCCAATTCGCACAGCGATGGGCTTTCCGGTAGCGGCCCCTGGATGAATTCTCATCCTAACTGGTATTTTACGAAAGCTCCTTATGGGTATGGTGCTAATATCACCCGAGGGTGGGGACTTCGTACGGAAATTGGTACGGCAGTTTTCACTACTTTCGAAAGCTTCAAGAAATTTATTCCCGAAAAGAACTGGTGGCCGCGCAATGAAATGTGGAATAAACATTTCTTTGGTAACTCCGGAGGTAATGCGGGACCTGACAAATATTTCTCTACGGTGGAGTATAATTATGGAAAAGCTAAGGGAATCGAAGATTTCTGTCGGAAAGCCCAGTTGGTGAATGTAGAAGTGAACAAGGCGATGTACGAAGGTTTCCAGCATCATATATGGGACGATGCATCCGGCATCCTGACTTGGATGGGACAGTCGGCTTATCCTTCTTTGGTGTGGCAGACCTATGATTATTATTATGATCTGACAGGAGCTTACTGGGGAATTAAGAAGGCGTGCGAACCTGTTCACATCCAGTGGAGCTATGCTGATAATAGTGTGAAGGTTATTAATACTACTTTACAAGATTTGCAGGGACTGAAAGCAACCGCCAGAGTCTACAATCTGGATGGGAAAGAAATGGGACGTTACACTCAGAATGTCACATTGAATGCAGCTGCCAATAAGGATTCTTATTGTTTCCATCTGAATTTTACTACGGACAATCTTGCTTTTGGTAAAAAAGCGTTTGCTTCTTCCGTCTCTAAAGATGCCGGTGAGCCCGGGGCCGCTATTGATGCCAGTGACGGCAGTCGCTGGGCGAGTGAGCCTCGTGATGATGAATGGATTTATGTAGATTTGGGCGAACCTGCGGAAATAGCCACCATTGCGTTGAACTGGGAAGCAGCTCATGCCAAGTCCTATAAACTGTTGATCTCTGATGATGCGGCGCATTGGAAGGAAATTTATTCCAATGAAGATTGTAAAGGCGGACTGGAAGAAATAAAGATAAAGCCTGTACGTACTCGCTATGTAAAAATGCAGGGAGTGAAATGCGCTACTATGTGGGGGTATTCACTCTATGAATTTGAACTGTATGGCAAGAAAAAGAAACCGACGGATTTGTCTCCGGTTCATTTTATAAAACTGGAATTGAACGATGCGAATGGAAATCTGCTTTCTGACAACTTCTATTGGCGTTCCAACAAGCCGGGCGACTATAAAGCATTGAATACTTTATCAAAAGCGAAGCTGAATGTGACATCTCAGCTAGTGAACCGGACGGATCATGGAGACAAGAAAGTGATAAAAGCTACGATTAAGAATGTAGGTCCATCAGTCGCTTTTGCTGTTCACGTGCAGGCCGTCCGTTCGTCAGACGGAGAACGTATATTACCTGCGCTGATGAATGATAATTATTTTACATTGCTGAAAGGTGAGTCTAAAGATATTGAAATCGAATTTGATTCGGAATTGTTGCCTGACGACAATTATCGTTTAAGCGCTGTCTCTTATACACATCTCCGAG
>ERZ1504202.928-NODE-928-length-6918-cov-7.057409_pt1 | contig 6918 bp, 7 predicted proteins | sample MGYA00574887_ERZ1504202 | MGnify/ENA primary metagenome ERZ1504202 (study PRJEB39906, sample SAMEA3182068) | gut metagenome | biome: human; feature: gut; material: Stool; isolation source: human stools | place: Canada | collected 2013-11-18 ... | reverse complement strand
CTTCCTGCTTTCAAAGAAATTACAGAAGATGATGCATGGAGTGGAATAAAAATCGCATGTTTAAAGTAGAACCCAACGAAGTACAACTCTTTTTTCACATTAAAAACAACATTACATGGCCACACACCGCCAATAACCCCATAAGAGGAACAACAGCAATTCCACAAAAAATTCTGTTTACACCCAGAACAGACACAGTTTTGCCACGACACAATCCTGTGAACAATGCAAAGTTCATCATAAGTGGCACCACATTGACCGGATATGAAAACATGGCGAATATCAGCCAAGCAGCCAATACGGCCTTCAATGTCCTTTCATCAGAAAAGACAAACGGTGACACCGCCACCAGCAGGAACAAAACAAGCCCGCACATTCCGGTTTCCACTGCAATATGCAACAGTTCATTATAGGGATAAGTCACGTTGTCAGCTACATCCAGAAAAGCGAATTGAGGATGATTTCTGAAATAATCCGCCTGATAGAACATGTATTCCTTTTCAAAAGAGAAAGCATACAATAAAACAGCAACAACCAGTCCCACAACAAGATACCCGCCCAGCGGTCCCGGATTATTGAAAGTGCCCGTCACATCAAACAGAGGATGGCAACTCGACAAAAAGCGTTCCTTTATGATTCACCTTTCGCGCCAAAATAGCAAGAGGACTAACAGTATCTTCTGTTTCAGTGTTTTCAGAGGCATTCTTGTTTTAGCAATGATAAAAAATGGTATCTAACAATCAACTTATTTCCATTTCTTCACTCCTTCCATATTTTCCGGTGTAGCTTCTATCAGGCTCAAGGCAAATCCACCGCTACGTGCCAGCTTCACATTCATCTTGTTCTTGCTCGTCACGATGCCCTTCTTAATCTGATAAGCGGTAGCATTTTTTTCAAAATCAGCATCTTTGGCATCGGCATAAAGCGTGGCTATGTACTGCTTGCCCGGCTCCAGGAAGTCGAGAACAAAAGCTGAAGTGCGTGCATGCTCATCGGTGATGCCTCCCACAAACCAATTCTCCGTACCCTTGGCTTTACGGGCCACGGTAATATAGTCTCCCGGCTCCGCTTCAAGGTACTTACTGTCGTCCCAGTCTACTGCTACGTCCTTGATGAACTGGAAAGCATCCAAATGGGGTTCATAATTCTCCGGCAAATCGGCAGCCATCTGCAGTGGGCTGTAGAGGGTGACGTATAATGCCAGTTGCTTTGCCAGCGTGGAATGAATCTGCCCGTGATTGTCATGATTCATAAAATTCAGATAAATGTCAAAGATGCCCGGGGTATAATCCATCGGACCACCTATCAAGCGAGTGAAGGGGAGCACAGTAGTGTGGGAAGGCTTGTTGCCGTCATAAGGCTCGAATTCCGTGCCACGGGCTGATTCATTGCCAATCAAGTTGGGATAGGTGCGGCACAAACCTGTAGGACGTACTGCCTCGTGCGCATTCACACAAATCTTATATTCGGCAGCTTTTTGTATGGCATAGAGGTAGTGGTTGTTCATCCATTGTCCGCAGTGATGTTCTCCACGGGGGATTATATCGCCTACATAGCCACTCTTTACAGAGTTATAGCCATTATCCGCCATGAACTGATAGGCCTTGTCCAGATGGCGTTCATAATTGCGTACCGAAGCCGAAGACTCATGATGCATCATCAGCCTGACCCCTCTGCTGTGTGCATAAGCATTCAGCATCTTCACGTCAAAGTCGGGATAGGCCGTCACAAAGTCGAACACGAAGTCACGAGAGCTCCCTCCTCAACTTTCCCATCCTTCGTTCCAGCCTTCCACCAATACTTGGTCGAAACCATGTTCGGCGGCAAAGTCTATATAGCGTCTCACTCTTTCATTAGTGGCGCCATGCCGGCCGTTCGGTTTGATTTTAGTATAGTCGTTTTCTCCAAAACGCATGGCAATCAGTTCATCCGTATAGCTCCATGACTTCTGGCCGGTAATCATCTCCCACCACACGCCTACATACTTCACCGGCTTAATCCATGAGACGTCTTCATATGCACAAGGATCGTTCAGATTCAGGGTAAGCTTGGAGGCCAAAATATCACGGGCATCATCGCTCACCATGACAGTACGCCACGGGGTTTTGCAGGGAGCCTGCATATAGGCCTTATTTCCCAAAACATCCGGCGTCAACCACGATTCAAAAACGAGTTTTTTGTCATCCAGGTTGAGATGCATACAGGAATAGTCCACCAAAGCCGCTTCATGCAGATTGATGTACAGACCATCGTCCGTCCTCATCTGCAAGGAGGTCTGCACACCCGTAGGCGAGAAAACAAACTGGGAGGCATTCACCGTCACCGCCTTATCCATCAAGCCGCGGATTTCGGACAAACGGGACTCAGTATAGTCGTACTCCTGAGTGTCATAGTCACCGGGAATCCAGAAAGCGGTATGGTCCCCTGTCATAGCAAACTGGGTATGCTCCTCTTTGACCGTAAAACAGTGCAGACCTCTTTGCAAAGGGAACTCATAACGGAATCCCAAACCGTCATCATAAAGGCGGAAACGGATGACGATATGACGGTCCTGTTCCTTCTGTTCCAACCTCACAGCCAGCTCGTTGTAATGATTCCGTATTTGTGCCACTTCGCCCCACACGGGTTTCCAGGTTTCATCAAATGTTGAGGTCTTGGCCTCCACAAGTGTAAAACCATCCATCAGGCCCGGATCGTCCTGCAATTCCAACCCCAGCTTCGATGGATTCACCACGGCTTTGTTCTTATAAGACAATCGATACACAGGCTCACCGGAAGAGTTCACCACAAAATCAAGCCGGAGGTTTCCATCCGGTGAGGTAATGCCTTCAGCCATTGCAGCTTTTCCCGCCATAACCAAAAGCAGAAAAAAAATCCATTTCACAGTTACATCATGCATGTTTCTCATATTATTTCAAATCAAATATTATTATTCCAAGTTCCAAAACAACAAATAACAAAACTATCGGGCCATTATAGAAATTGTATCCACTATCCCGCCACTCATATCCCTTATCTCAATATCCAGCCTATCCCTCTTTATGACACCTTTTAAAACTGTATTGGAGGAATTGTCTATTACCGGAAAATGCACTTTGTCCGTGGGCTTGTTATTAAAATATTCATGCAAATGCCCACACAGCATCACGTCAGCTCCAGCCTCGTTCAGTATCGGAACGAACTTGTCCAAGACCTCGGCCTGCCCGTGCCAGATGTCAGTTTCAGGCAAAGGAGGCATATGGGCGATCACTATCCTGAAAGACGCATCCTGGAATTCTCTGGATTTAACGGCTTCTGCAAGCCACTCCGCCTGTTGTGTACGGTAATTGTCATAGTCGGTGATACCATGATATTCAATATCAGAGTCAGGCTTGTCCTCACCGGTATCCAAGAAAATGAAGCAAGCAGGTCCCTGCCGTATCAAAAAATACAGATGGGGTTCCTTCGGAGAGAAAAAACGATGAAAGGAAGTGGCAAATGAGCCACGTGTCTCATGGTTTCCACGGGCATAATACAACGGTTTGCAGGTAGCGAACATATCTATGGAGATGTCCATGAAGCCTTTAAACAACTCCTCCTCATCCAGTAGGTTATTGAGCATGTCACCGTTATAGATGACCATGTCTGTTTTCTTGAAGTCCGCAGCGGCCAGCAATTTAGGTATATAGTCCGTATTGCCATGAATATCATTCAGCATGACAAAAGAGGCCACGGACTTGCTACTGTCATTGGTGGTAAATTTCAATCCTCGGCGGTCATAGATACTCGGAGCCGTAGCATTGCCATATATGACCTCCTCCCCCCTGCGGGAAAGCACCTCCCTGGCATAGACACGGTAACGGTAGCTAGTACCGGGAGCAAGGCCCGTGGCACGTACCGCATGCAATTCCGAAACATTCTTCACGCCATTGACCGTATCAAAAAACTTGATACGCTCAGTACGGTAATAACTCGTACCATCATCCGGAGCAATCTCCACCCAACCTATAGAAGGCTTATCCGAAAGCCAGACTATTGTCACTTCCGTTTCCTTTAGGTTCTGGAGATAAGGGCCGTGCTTGATCTTGATCTGCTCCTGGGCAAAGCCGGAAACAGACATGAGTATACACATTACACTGAAAAGTAGTTTTACCATGACAAATTATTATTTTTTGTTTTTAGGGGAAAGTCTTACCAAGACAACACCGTGCGCAGGGACTTTGAAACTCAGATTGTCGTTGGAGGTGCCAAGATGCCTATTCCCGTCCCAAATATCATAAACATCATACTCCAATTCCCAAAACCGGATATCCGCAAAGTGGAGATGGGATTTGTCTTTCCCAAACTGATACTCGAATGTCCACGGCTGTTCGTCACGATTGAAGAAGCATACAGCGGCTTCCCCGTCAGACAACTGCTTAACCCATATCTCATGCTGTTCTATTTTCATGTAACGACGACCCTGTATGCCCAGCTTGTCCTGATTTATAGCAATCACATCCTTATTCGTCAGAATGGACAGCGTCTCCCTGTCCATAGTCCTCAGGTCATTTCCCGCCAACAGCGGTGCGGCCAGCATACACCACATGGTAAAATGTGAACGGTTCTCCTCAGCAGTCAGCACTCCGTTGCCGACTTGCAGCATGTCCGGGTCATTCCAATGCCCAGGACCAGCATAAGGCCACAAATCCGCATTCTTATCGATGATATCCACAACACTGCATCCGCCCCAATGTACTGTACCTTTAAAGGCATTGATAATATCCCCCGTAGTCCTCCACAAGTGGCCGATACCTTTGGCCCATGTCCACGGCTTGCTGCTCCCCCACTCACAGATAGAGAACACCACCGGACGACCGCTAGCCTTCAAGGCATCACGCATGGTACGGTAAGCTCCCTGAGGACTCTGCCCCTCATCAAAGCACCAGTCATACTTCAAAAAATCCACACCCCATTCCGCATAAGTGCGAGCATCCTGGAACTGATATCCACGGCTCCCCGGACGCCCGGCACAAGTCAGTGAACCAGCGCAGGAATAAATGCCGAACTTCAATCCCTTGGAATGTATATAGTCTGCCAAAGCTTTTATACCGGAAGGGAAACGCACCGAATCAACCACAATATTCCCATCCGCATCACGTCCCACCTGCCAGCAATCATCCACATTCACATAAGTATAACCCGCATCCCGCATCCCGTTTGCCACAATCAGGTCGGCCATCTCGCGTATCTGCCGTTCGTTCACATCACAACTGAAACAGTTCCAGCTGTTCCATCCCATGGGAGGGGTCAGCGCCAATGAGTCAGCTCCATCAGCATGAGCAACAAGAAAACTACACACTACAATCACAAAACACAAAATCCGTCCTTTCATAATACTCGTTTTTTATTATTATACATTTATTATTCATATATTCATAATTATACCAAGACTTATCGGTAGACACTCATGCCCCCAAACAGTGATCGCCCTTAAAAGGACTGATAAAAGTAATCAGGACCAGTGTACTCTCCTTGTATCGTCACCTCAGGAAGCTGATACACCTTCATCCCGTTGACAGTCTTATTGTTCACTTCGTACAAATATCGGCAGCCTTAGCCCTGACCATAGACCTCCATAAAAGCCGGGGGACTGATGGATAAGTGTCCTCCTTCAGCCGGATCTTATAGTGTTGTGCCTTTTTCCAGAAAGGGGTAATTATGAATCCCCTCATATCAGGGAAATCGTGGGTTATGCAGAAATTGCCCTATCTATCTTTAGCGATGGCCACTAATAACTTATGCCCATTCAGGTTGCCATAAGGAATTCCCAGACAACGCCGGATGCAGAAAAGCCCTGCTCTTTGTCGGAGAGCCCAACACTGACATCTGAAAAAGAGAGGCATGCTGACGGACAAAGACAAGGCGTTCCGTCAAAGCTTCTTCACCGCATTGAATGCAGTGAAGTGTACAATCACCTCCGGCATTTCCCTCTTGGAAATGAGACCTCAGTTCCATCGTAGAGATATGACTACGATGTACGACCTGCCCACATACGTGGGGCAACAATACCAACTTCTCTTCCAGCATGCAGACAGAAAGGGACACACATCCTATAGTATATCAAAGAATCATCCTAAGTGACAGACAAGGCAACCCGATCGGATACAGCTAGCAGCAATTTAAAGCGCTTTTCCTGGTCTGAACTGTCAGACGCAACCGTATAGTGAATTGCCATCTGTTGCAGATAATAAAAAGTAGCCAATGCCCTCATGCTCGCTTTGAAAAGTGGCCAGTATATCACCTGCCAAATTTGTTCTTCCGACACAGACTTTATTATTAGAATCCTTGGTACAGACCATATACTCTACGCTTTTCTTGGAGTATGGTTCTCCATCACGACGTAACAAAGTAGCATGAGGTACCTATTTTCCTTCTCCTTCTCATACCTCACCTTCAACATAAGCAAGGATTCCGTATCCTTATAGACAGCAAACTGTCGCGTATAAAAAAGGATTCATCTGCATTGCGCATAAGATTGGTGTAAGCACGAAGCCTATACCGCCCCTTCTGGAATATCTTCCTCCAAGAAAAAAATTACGGAATATACTCTTCTCCTCCATTATCTTCTTACGGAGCAGCACTTTATTTCTGTCACTGATCAATTCCACATACAGAAAACGGCTCCGGACATCCTGTTCCTATGCGTCCGCGCATCAACCAGATACCCCTTCATCCAAATGGTATCACCCACCAGATAAAAAGGCTTGTCCATATGAACATAAACCTTTTCTTGCCTCAATGAATCCATCCCCCCATTATCACCATAAAAAAAGGAGGAGATAGAAAAGCTAAAAGTATAATCAAAATTTTCTTCATAGTATACGAATTAATTAAAGGTTTATGTAAATCCGGAAAAACCAGACGTGCCGCTTAACAAAAACGATGCGTTTCAAAAAG
>ERZ1504202.870-NODE-870-length-7421-cov-4.182188_pt1 | contig 7421 bp, 8 predicted proteins | sample MGYA00574887_ERZ1504202 | MGnify/ENA primary metagenome ERZ1504202 (study PRJEB39906, sample SAMEA3182068) | gut metagenome | biome: human; feature: gut; material: Stool; isolation source: human stools | place: Canada | collected 2013-11-18 ... | reverse complement strand
GATGGCATACTGTTCTTTTTTATTTCAGAGCTTAGGTTTAATAGGTGGAGATTCGATAACTCGTATTGCTTTTTATTTTAGCGTTTTTTTACCACTATATATACCGATAATCTTCAAACGTGCGAAATTCAAATCACTGATATATACATGTATAACAATATTATTTATAGCTTTTTTTTATCATGATACATCCAAGGAATTTTACAATATTGTTCCGTATATATTTTTTTGGGAATTAATATAGCCCTAATGAATAATAATCAATTTTTCAATAATTTCTTTTTGAATGTTTTTTTCAATAATAACAATTTGTTTTAATAGCGAAAGAACTATTGAACGCACAATAAGGTCAGTATTAACGCAGACTTTTACGGATTATGAATATATCATTGTAGATGGGGGATCAAAGGACTCAACTCTTGATATAGTCAAGAAATATGAACCTCTGTTTAAAGGTCGTATGAAATGGAAGAGTGAGCCTGATAGAGGAATATATGATGCCATGAATAAGGGTATTATGCGATCCTCTGGCATCATCATTGGTATTGTGAATAGCGATGATTGGCTAGAACCAGAAGCTCTGGCTTATGTATATAGAAAATTTGAGGACAATGGAAAACGAGAAGATGTAATTTATGCTGGTGATATGTATTTTCATCATAGAAATGGTAAGAAAAGTGTATTGAAAGCTAGTTTAAAGAAACTTGCGCAATATGCAAAAATAGGTGATATTGCAGGAATTCGGCACCCTGCAACTTTCGTTCCAATGAAATTATACGATAAATATGGAATGTTTGATATACGAATGAAGATTTCCGCAGATGCAGATTTCTTGTTAAGAATTTTTAGAGCTGCTGGCGTTGATGGGTATGTGCTTATAAATCAGTGCGTTACTAATATGTCTGATTGTGGCACATCAAATACTCTTTCTTTGGATTTTATATCAAATAAGATGTTGCCAGATAGAAAATATCTTATGGGAAATATGAACTTTTCTAGCCTTAAGCAAATTTTTTGTATATCAATTTGGTATATAAAAATGATTGTGAAAGTATTGTTAAGTAATATTGGAGCATTTCATGTCAGGTAGGTTTCTGCTATATAATGAGGCGGTTTGCTTTGATTCAATTTTCGAAGGTCACCGTGGATTATACATCGTGAACTTGGATTAGGACGAACAGACTTCGATTAGTTCGGTATAAACGGAGTTGAAGAATCAATTACTTCAATCATGGAAAAAATAGCGGTAATATTACCAGTATACAAGAACGACAAAGTGCCTTATGTGCGCTTGTCTTTTGATAGTATTTTAAATCAGACCTACAAAGGATCCTTCAAACTTATCATTGGAGTAGATGGTCCTGTGGGAGAAGAACTGGTTTCTTGTTTGAAAGATTATGAAACCAAGGACAATGTATCAGTACAGTGGTTTCCTAAAAACAGAGGCTTAGCTATTGTGCTGAACGACTTACTTGATATCTGTTTCAAGGAGGGCTATGAATACATCGCTCGTATGGATGCGGATGACATCTCAATGCCTCAGCGTTTAGAGAAACAGATGGCGTATTTGTTGGCTCACCCTGAGATAGATGTGGTGGGTGGTGCCATTGAAGAAATTGACGAGAATAGCGAGAGTCGTGGTAAGGTGATTGTCTATCCTGAAGGTCCGAAGGAGTGCTATGAGTTCTTTGCTCGCAGAAATCCTCATGCGCATCCGGCGGTTCTGTTTCGCAAGAGCTTCTTTGATAAGGCTGGATGCAGGTATCGTCCAGAGTACCGACAAAATCAAGATACAATGCTGTGGGTGGATGGTATGAGCAAGGGAACGAAGCATGCTAATGTACAAGATGTGATTCTTCGTTTTCGATTTACCAATGCTCTCTTCAAGAAGAGACGCAACGGTTGGGCTTTTGCCAAGAAACAACTCAAAGACCGCAAGATGATTAATAAGACTCTTGGCTATGGTTTTAGTGCTACGGTTTTCGGGTATATGATGTTCATTATGCTGGTAAGCCCTGCATGGGTAAAAAAAATTGCGTATAAGGTATTCAGATGACAGGTAAGTGCTTAATTTATGACTCAAAAAGACCATTCCCATTTAGAAGTAGAATTTATAAATATGAAACGTGAATTGTTTAATAGACAGGATACTATATACTTACGTGGTTTAGCAATTATAGCAATTGTTCTTCATCATGTTTTTCAGTTTACATCTTCAAAATACGGAGTAGTATATCCGTTTTTTCTATCAATATTATTGAGTAATTTGGGAAATATGGGATGTGCTGTATTTTTTTTACTATCAGGATACGGTTTGTCTTGTTCTGTTAAAAAGAATTTTCCCATTTCTATATCATACGTTTATAAGCACTTAATAAAACTACTTGAACCATTTCTGTTTATTTGGTTAATAGATACATTTTTTGTTCATTATTTGGATAGTATTTCAATAACAAACCTATTTACTCTATCAATATATAGCAATCAATATTGGTTTCTTAAAGAGATATTTCTGCTTTACATAATATTCTTATGTCCTTGTGTGTTGTGTGAAAAAATTCCCCCCCCCCCTCTTAGAAATGACTATATTGCCAACAATCCTTGTAGCTGTTTTTATTATCCTCAAACCTGATAGTTTTTGGTGGAACACTACTTTATGTTTTCCAATGGGTGTGTTATGTTCATTATATAAAGAGAATATTGCCAACTTTTACATAAAGAATCGTGGTACTTCAATATCATTATCATTTGTTCTCTTTATAATTTCATTTATTTTGTCACATTATGTTTCTTATTTTGAGATTTTGAGAGCGATTTCGTTTGCTATCTTTGTAATAATGATTGTTCCCTACCGCAGATATAATATTAAGCTCTTTGAAATTTGCAGTACAGAGAGTTTGAAAATATACATTTTTCATGTATTCTTATTGCAGTTTTACGTCTTACAAAATCCAATTATATATTTCGCCATGGTTGTTGTTGGAACAATTGTGCTTCTTGTAATTTATAATCTTATTGAAAGATGTATAGCATCAATATAATATTTCAGCTTATGGCATAAATTACTGTTTTGACAGATGATTTGAAACATATCAGACTGCGTGAGGAGGAAGCTCGCAATTCTAGTGAGCTGATGTAGAAATTTGTAGAGAAACCTGTGAATAAAACTCGCTTTATTTAGTATTATCAATAAAAGCTAATCCCAATCATTTATTTTTTTTCATTAAAATAGTATGTACAAGAATATTGAAATAGCTGATGTCATAGGCAGTGCGTTTTTTTATGGAAGAACAAAGACTCAGTTTACTTTTGAAGAAATTGAGATCGTATTTACAGAGATAAGGCAGAAAGATCAGTTTATCAGCATTGAAAGCAAGAACAAATCACTTCGACATATAATGGATCTGATAGAGGCTGATAACATCGAAGTTGATAGAACTATTGTTCTCCCCAAGAACAAAGCTATACAAGATCGCTTTGAACGTCAGTTCTATCGTCTTGATATTGAAACACGGGATTTGCTTTCTGAAATCGTTAAAAGCATCTTTGAATTATGAGAGAAAAGAAATTTTTAGACACAGTACATGGGTATATCTCGGTTCCTGAAACTTATTGTGATAAGTTGGTTGATTCTCGATATTTTCAGAGATTGAGACGTATTGAGCAGACCTCTGCACGTTCATTATTTCCTTGTGCACGACATGATCGTTTTGTACATTCATTGGGTGTGTTTCATCTTGGCAGAAAGATTGTAGCTTCTATATTACGTCAGGTTGAGATACCCGAATCTCTAAAACATACATTTCAAATAGCATGTCTTCTTCATGATTGCGGACATTCACCTTTCTCTCATACACTGGAAGAGCTGTTTGGAACACGTGAGGAACTTTTTGAAGCATATAAGCAAGAAATTCGTGATAGAAAACTTGATGTAAGAATTGCGGATGTAGATATTGCGGATAAGGCATACGATACCAAGCAGCACGAGATTCTTTCTGCCCTTTTGAGTGTAACAGTCTTCTATGAAAGGATAATTGAGTTAGGTGGAAATCCAAGCCTTGTTGGGCGTATGATTATGGGCATTCCTTACAATACAATCAAAGAATCTTTGGAAGATTGTTTTATCTCTTTGCTTCATGGAGATGTTATTGATGCTGATAAGTTGGATTATATTTGTAGAGATAAATGGGCTTCAGGCTATTTGGCAGATTCTGTTGACTTGGATAGATTGATAGACTCAATTGTTTTGCATAAAGGCGCAGAAGGTAGATATAAGATTGCTTATAACAAAAGCTCTATCAATGAAATTCAGGCTTTGATTGATAGTAAGAATTTTCAGACGAATTGGGTTTTCTTGCATCATCAAGTAGTTTACGAACAGAAGTTATTAAAAGATTCTGTTACAGAACTTGTGAAGTGCTTACAGGATGACGGTCAGCTACAACCCCAAGCTGTTTTTAATTACAAAGCATTCTATGAAAAGCAAGTAATTTGTGGCAATCCAGAAAAAGGGCTTACAGAAATCTATATGCCAGCAGATGATGATATTGTTTATTTGATGAAAGTACATCATAATGGAATTCCTCATTTGGAAGAATGGCTTTCTCGAGATTACAAGTATTTTCCGATGTGGAAGTCGCATCCTGAACTTGTGGCATTATTGGGTAACGAATTAAGCAAAAAACTTTTGATTGATAAAGGTGCAATTTATGATAAAATCTGTAACTTGATTGATGAACGATTCGGTTACACAGCTTTTGCTTTGGATGCAACTCCTCGAATAAAAGAGGTAAAGAAGGGACAGATTGATATTCAGTTCGCTGAGGATTTGTTCATTGATTATGCAGATCTTGGTCTACCCAAAGCTGAGAATGTATATAAGGATCAAACCTTTAAGTATCTGTTTGTTAAAAATGAAGTTAAGCCAAAGATGAAAGAAATAGTTGAAGGGATTAAGAAGCTCATTCAAGATTACGGCAAATAGTCCCCAAATATCTTTTGATGAATACTGACAGGCTTGATGTATACATCGCTATGGTGGTGAAGTTTCAAAGTTTAAATAAATACAAGATAAAATGATACTGAAATGGTTCTTTGACCGAATAATTGCTTTATTCAGCCTGCTATTTCTTTGGCCTGTATTGCTTGTTGTGGCAATCATGGTGAAGGTGAAGATGCCCGGAGGTCCGGCTTTCTTTGTTCAAAAGCGTGTGGGTAAAGATGGTAAGTTGTTTGCTTGCCATAAGTTCCGTACAATGACTGTCAAACATAATGGTTCTACTGTTTCTGTAGCAGGTGATAGCCGTATTACCCCCTTTGGTGTAACTCTTCGTCACTATAAGTTGGACGAGTTTCCCGGATTGTGGGATGTGCTGATTGGCAACATGTCTTTTGTGGGGCCACGCCCTGATGTGCCTGGGTATGCCGATAAACTGATTGGCGATGATAGGGATGTGTTGAAACTTCGCCCGGGTATTACCGGCCCAGCAACGTTGAAGTATCGACTGGAAGACGAAATGATTAGTGAATATGTGGCGAAACGTCAGGCGGAGGGGGATACTCGCCCTATGCAGGAGATTGCCATTGAATATAACGATACGGTTATCTATCCTGATAAGGTACGCCTGAACTGCTATTATTATCGTCATTATAGCTTTGTCAAGGATATTGAGATGATTTTTGCTACGGTACTTGGACTCAAAGTAAAATTTGCCGGTGAGGAAGTATAATTGATTGGAAATGAATAATCAAAATATGATGTCTACAGAAGAAAGAAAAACTATATACCTTTGTCTAGCACACATGTCAGAAGAAGGTTTTGAACAGAAATACGTAAAAGAAGCATTTGATACCAATTGGGTGGTTCCTATGGGCCCGAATGTGAACGCATTTGAGCAGAATCTTGCAGATTTTGCCAATGCAAATTTAGATGGCTCAAAGCTTGACCGAAAGGTGGTATGCCTTTCAGCCGGTACTGCTGCCGTTCACTTGGCATTGATTGCCTGTGGCGTGAAGGCGGGTGATGAGGTGTGCGTGCAATCGTTCACTTTCTGTGCTTCTTCGCACCCGATCACTTATCTGGGCGCGAAGCCGGTGTTCATTGACTCGGAGCGTGAAACTTGGAATATGGATCCGGAATTGTTGGAGAAGGCTATTGTTGAGCGCAAAGCTGTTACAGGTAAGTATCCGAAAGCGATAATCCCTGTAGCGCTCTATGGTATGCCATACGATTGTGAGCGGATTATGGCGATAGCGGACAAATATGGTATTCCTGTGATTGAGGATGCTGCCGAGGGAATGGGCTCTCGCTTCAACGGTCAGGTGTTAGGTACGTTCGGTCGCTTCGGTGTGTTGTCGTTCAACGGCAACAAAATGATTACGACTTCGGGCGGTGGTGCATTGATTTGCCGCAACGAGGAGGATGCGAACAACATTATGTGGCACGCTACTCAGGCACGTGATGCGTATCCTTATTATCAGCATACGGAAATCGGTTATAACTACCGTATGAGTAACGTGTGTGCCGGTATCGGTCGTGGGCAGATGACGGTACTTGATAAGCATATTGCGCATCACAAGCATGTGCAGGCATTGTATAAGGAGCTGCTGGAGGAGGTTAAAGGTATACATCTGCATGAACAGCCTGAAACCATGAATCCCAAAACCGGTGAACGCAAATTCGATTCCAATTTCTGGCTCTGTGCTGCCACTCTTGACGAGGATGTAAAGATTCAGGGGCAGGAGAGTGCTTACAAAGAAGTCATAAAGACTGCCGTGGGTGGTGCTGCGGGTGTGATTAAAGCGGTGGATTCAGCCGTAACCGATTGCCAGCCCAACGCCAATGTAGAGGCTCTTCGCGTGTTTATGCTTTCGAAAAGGATTGAATGTCGCCCCGTGTGGAAGCCGATGCACAAGCAACCGGTATATGCTGACGCTGTGGCATACGTGAATGGCGTGTCGGAAGAGATTTTTAAGGTTGGTTTCTGCTTGCCAGCAGGTCCGTATGTGACGGAAAATGATGTACGTTATATTGTAGATTGCATCAAGGAGGCGATTATCAATTAATATGAAACAGTTGCTTATAGGTGTTTGGCAGTTCATCAGCTATTTGTTTTGGCCTCAGAAGACGGATAAATCAAGGTATGATGTTGAATAGTTGATTATGATTTTACTATTATTCGTAAAATCAACACTTTATAAATCATTTTCAGAAAACAGCTCCTGCAGGGCTGTTTTCTTTGTTTAGTACCGGAAAATGAAGAACTATGGAAATAAAAGTAGCCGGATTGATAGACTTGTGAAATTTAGTATGATATCTGTTTCATGAAGAGGTTCTTTGTTCTGCATCAATTATCTTATAATTAATACTTTATCACTTTTCTCAGAAAAACTACTCCCAAGCACCTTTTTTCTTTGGCTAC
>ERZ1504202.831-NODE-831-length-7704-cov-3.928226_pt1 | contig 7704 bp, 7 predicted proteins | sample MGYA00574887_ERZ1504202 | MGnify/ENA primary metagenome ERZ1504202 (study PRJEB39906, sample SAMEA3182068) | gut metagenome | biome: human; feature: gut; material: Stool; isolation source: human stools | place: Canada | collected 2013-11-18 ... | reverse complement strand
CCTTTGTAATACAAAGGTTGTTGCGTATGAAAATGAGCTGCGGCACTTTTAATTTCAATAACAGAACCAAGACTTTGGAATCTTACCTTTAATCCATTGCCTTTCTTATTAATTGATGCGGTTAAGGATAGGAACAGTTTTAGCACACAAGAGGTAGTATCGAATGTTTAATATTTTGATATTCGGAATGAATGACAATCCCGGAGGGGTTGAAAGCTTCCTGATGAATTACGCAAGAAATTTTGATAAAACCAAGGTTCATATGGATTTCCTTTGTAATACAAAGGTTGTTGCGTATGAAAATGAGCTTACGGATATGGGATGTAAGGTAATTAAAGTTACCGCAAGAAGAGATAATCCTGTCAGATATAAAAAGGACATGAAAGCTTTTTTTAAGGAGCATGCCGCAGAATATGATGTGATATGGGTTAATCTTTGCAGTCTTGCCAATATTGATTATTTAAAAATGGCAAAAAAATACGGAATACCTGTAAGAATTATACACAGCCACAATTCAAAAAACATGGATTCCAGACTTCGTGGTATTCTCCACAAAATCAATAAAAAGAAAATCGGCAGGATAGCAACCGACTATTGGGCATGCTCGTATGAGGCAGCAAAGTGGTTTTATCCTGATAAAATAATCAATTCCGGCCAATACAGACTTATATATAATGCGATAGATACTTCCTCATATAGGTTCAATGAGGATATAAGAGATAATTACAGAAAAGAACTTAATATAGAAGATAAAATTGTGCTTGGCCATATCGGACGTATGCACTTCCAAAAAAACCAGTCCTTTTTATTGGAAATATTCGCGGAATTTAAGAAAATACACAGCAATTCGGTACTTATGCTTATTGGACAGGGCGAAGATGAGGATATGCTTCACGAAAAAGCAAAGCTGTTAGGTATAACAGACAGCGTGATGTTTATGGGCATCAGAAATGACGTGAAGAATCTTTTGATGGCTATGGATGTTTTTGTATTTCCGTCGTTATTTGAGGGATTAAGTGTGGTTGCTATGGAGGTACAGTCATCAGGTCTTCCGGCAGTTGCATCGGATAATGTAATTCCCGATTATGCGGTGGCTGATGAGAACTTTCACAGAATAAGCCTTGAAAGAGGAGCTGCTGACTGGGCAAAGGAAGCAGACCTGCTTCTTAAAAGTGATGATATTAATAGGAAAAATGGCGTAGATAAAGTAAAAGCTGCGGGATTTGACATAGTCAGTCAGGCAAAAGATTTGCAGGACTGGTTTCTGGCAAAAAAGCGTTAATTACGTTGAAAGGATTGTAATTATGGATATAGATGTTGTAATTCCTTGGGTAGACCCCACAGATAAGGAATGGCAGGCAAGTAAAAATAAATTCCTTAAAGACTTAAATAATGATAAAGTTGATAATTCGGAAAACAGATTCAGGGATTGGGACAATTTTAAGTATGTATTCCGTGGAATAGATAAATTTATGCCGTGGGTGCATAAGATTTACCTTATTACATGCGGGCAGGTCCCTGACTGGATGAATAAGGAGGCGGATGACAGGCTCGTAATTGTAAATCATTCCGATTATATTCCCAAAGAGTATCTTCCGACTTTCAGTTCACACCCTATAGAGCTTAATCTTCACAGAATTAAGGAGCTGTCGGAACATTTTATATATCTGAATGATGACTATTTTGTTATAAATGAGACTTCGCCGGAAGATTTTTTCGTTGATGGATTACCTTGCGATTATGCATTGGAAGACCCGATAACACCTGACCATAAGGACATTTTTAATAATATTTTAATTAATAATATGGTGCTGCTTAACAGTCATTATGACAGAAGAACGGTGTTGAAAGAGCAGAAGAAAAAGTTTTATTCCATGTGCGATAAAAAAGCATTTATAACCAATATGTGCTTCAGACCACTTAAAAGGAATCATTTTTTCGGTCTTCACTATTCACACCTTGCATCCAACATATTAAAAAGCACTATTGAGAAGGTCTGGACGGAAAACAGGGAGATACTTGAAGCCACCAGCAGCCATAAATTCAGAAATGCGGATGATGTGAATCAGTTTATATTTAAAAATGAGCAGTATGTAACGGGAAAATTTCATCCATATAACATAAACCGTTTCGGAAGGGCAATACAGCTTGACGATACAATAGAGGGAGCAGTGGAGGATGTATGCCGCACCATTACAGACAGCGATTACAAAATGATATGTATAAATGACTGCAATATCGAGGATTTTGATAATACCAGAACAAAGATTAACGCGGCATTGGAAAAGATTCTTCCGAATCCGTCAGTATGGGAAAGGTAAATATTATGAGTGAACCTAAGAAAGTATTAATAGCTGGTTTTACTGAAAATAAAGGTGGAATGGAAAGCTATGTAATGAATATCTACAGGAATTGCGACAGGGAAAAACTCCAGTTTGATTTTGTAACCTTTTGTGACAAGGAAGTGGCATATTCTGACGAAATTACTTCCCTTGGCGGAAGAGTATTTCATATTCCGAGAAAAAAACAGTCCGTAAAAGAGCATTACGGTATGATGAAAAAAATATTTGAGAATACTCCGTACGAAGCGGTGTATTTCCAATTTAATATGAAGCCGTTAAGCCTTGATTTATTCAGATATGCCAAGAAATATGGTGTTAAAAAGAGAATAATCCATTCCCACAATACCACAGAGCCAAAGATGTCCGTTAAAGACCGTATAAGGGAAAAACTTGCAGATATGAAGCTTGATAAATATGTTAATTATCGTTTCGCATGCTCTTATGACGCAGGTAAATGGATGTTTGGAAACAGGGACTATAAAGTAATACCTAATTGTGTTAATTGTGACGATTTTAAGTACGATACGGATAGAAGAAACGCAAAAAGACGGGAATTGTGACTTGAAAATAAATATGTTATCGGAACGGTAGGGCGTTTGCAGCCAGCGAAAAATCCGGAATATATAATTGATATAATTAATGAATGTGTGAAAATAGATAAAGAATGTGTTTTGGTTCATATTGGTGATGGAAATCTTAAAGATAAGATAAATAATAAAGTTGAAAAGCTTCATTTGGAAGATAATGTTAAAATGCTTGGTGCAAGAACAGACATCTCAGAACTTATGAATGCAATGGACGCATTTATACTTCCTTCGTTACATGAAGGTTTTCCTATTGTACTTGTTGAAGCACAGGCGACAGGATTAAGGTGTTATGTGGCAGATAATATTACAAGGGACTGTAACATAACCGGCAATGTGAAATATCTGCCTATAGATGTTACTCCTGAGGTATGGGCTGAGACAATAGCACAGGATAAAGATATTGAAAGAAGAGATATGTCGGATATAGTCAGGAAAAAAGGCTATGACATTAAAACGATGGCAGAAGAAATGGAAAAATTTTTTCTTGGTTAAATATCTGTATACAATAGAAAGGACTTACCATGACACAAAATATAGCAGCGGTTGTTGTAACCTATAACAGAAAAGCTTTACTTAAAAAATGTATTGACCATATTCTTAAACAGAGTGCCGGAGCACCTGATATTCTTGTAATAGATAATGCCAGTACGGACGGAACCGGAGGCTTCATTACCGAGGAATATAAGGATGTACCTGAAGTAAAGTATTATAACACGGGTGCCAATCTTGGCGGAGCGGGTGGTTTCTCCTATGGAATTAATAAAGCCGTATGCCTTGATTATGAATATCTCTGGATAATGGATGATGATACCATTCCTAAGGAGGATGCTCTTTCAGAACTTATTAAGGCGGATAAGCTGCTTGACGGTAATTACGGCTTTCTTTCAAGCTATGCAAAATGGATTGACGGAACACCTTGTGAGATGAATGTGCCTGCCATAAGTTATAAATGGCGGGAAAATATTAATCTCATGGATAAAAAAATGATAAGGCTTGATTCTGCTTCATTTGTATCAATGTATATTAAAGCCTCCGTTGTAAAGGAAGTGGGACTTCCTATAAAAGAATTTTTTATATGGGCGGATGATGTTGAATATTCTTTGAGAATATCGGAGAAATATCCATGTTACTTTGTATATGGAAGCCAGGTTGTCCATGAGATGGGCAGCAATAAGGCAACCGCTATCTGGGAAACTGATATGGACAGAATTGACAGATATAAGTGTCTTTATCGCAACAGATATTATATTGCCAGAAGAAAAAGCAAGAGAGAAGTGTTTAATTTCTGGATTAATATTAAAAATACCATCAAAGACATTAAGAAGTCGGGATGTTCTGACAAGAGAAAACGTATTAAGATTGTACGAAAAAGTGCTTTAAGCGGATTGAAATTTAAGCCTTCAATCGAGTATCCGGGAGAAAAAGAAAATGGACGTTAAGCATAAATCAGTTAAAGTTAATATGATTATGAATGCGATACTTACAATGTCCTCATTTATTTTTCCGTTGATTACATTCCCATATGTATCACGTATTCTTTTGGCTGAGGGAACGGGCAAGGTTAATTTTGCTACATCCATAATTGCGTATTTTGCAATGTTTGCCCAGCTCGGAATACCTACTTACGGGGTTAAGGCATGTGCCAGGGTCAGGGATAATAAGGAGGAACTTTCACGCACCGCACATGAGATATTGAGCATCAACCTTTTTATGTGCGTAATCGTGTATATTGCTTTTTTTATATCATTAAAGGCAGTGCCTAAGTTTGCAAGTGAACGCACGCTTATGCTGATTGTAAGTATTACGATTTTCCTCAATGCAATCGGTGTTGAATGGCTCTACAAGGCAATGGAGCAATATACTTATATAACGGTAAGGTCGGTTATTTTTAAACTTGTGGCACTTATTGCAATGTTTCTGCTTGTGCATACAAAGGAAGATTACGTTATATATGGGGCGATTTCGATTTTTGCGTCGGGAGCTTCCAATGTGCTTAATTTTGTAAATGTAAGGAAACTTATATATGTAAAACCGGTGGGCGGATATTGCCTGAAAAGGCATTTTAAGATGATTGCTGTATTTTTTGCAATGTCTGTTGCGACCACAGTGTACACAAACCTTGATACTGCCATGCTCGGTTTTATGAAAACCGATACGGATGTTGGATATTATTCGGCAGCGGTTAAAATTAAGACCATTCTTGTAAGTTTTGTAACTTCGGCAAGCTCTGTGCTTTTACCGAGAATGACATATTATATTGAGAATAATGAGAAGAGCGAATTTGACAGAATTGCCAAAAAGACGATGAAATTTATTTTCCTACTTGCATCACCCTGCGTAATTTATTTTATGATTTTTGCAAAAGAAGGTATATATGCCCTATCGGGTAATGGATTTGCAGGGTCCGTGCTTCCGATGCAGATTATAATGCCAACATTGCTTCTTATCGGTATAACTAACGTTATCGGTATTCAGATTATGGTGCCTATGGGAAAAGAAAAACATGTTCTTTTTTCAGAAATTGCAGGTGCTCTTGTGGATCTTGCAATAAATGCTGCACTTATTCCGGAATATGGTGCGGCAGGTGCGGCAATAGGAACGCTGGTTGCGGAAACAGTGGTACTTATATGGCAGTATTTTTCACTTAAAGATGTGGCAGGTACAATGCTTAAATCCGTAAAATACTGGCTGATACTTATTGCACTTACGGCATCAACCGCAGCATCTTTATGGGTAAAATTACTTAAATTTAACGATATGCTGGCAATACTTGTTTCGGCAGTGTTATTCTTTGGCATATACCTTCTGGTAATGATAATTTTTAAAGAGCCGCTTGTACATGAAACTTTTATACAGATAAAAAATAAATTCAAAAAAGGAGAATCACAAAAATGAAATACGATTATTTAATAGTTGGGGCAGGACTTTTCGGTGCTGTTTTTGCTTATGAAGCCACTAAAAAAGGAAAAAAATGTCTTGTAATAGATAAACGTGACCATATTGCGGGTAATATATATACAAAAGAAACAGAGAATATCAATGTCCACCAGTATGGTGCACATATTTTCCATACCTCCGACAGAAAAATCTGGGATTATGTAAATTCCTTTGCGGATTTTAATAACTACATTAATTCACCTGTTGCGATATATAAGGACGAGCTTTACAATCTTCCTTTCAATATGAATACTTTCTCTAAGATGTGGAATATAAAGACCCCGTCTGAAGCCAAGGCAATTATTGAGAAACAGATAGATGAACTTAACATAACCGAGCCTCAGAACCTTGAAGAACAGGCATTATCCCTTGTAGGAACAGATGTTTACGAGAAACTTATCAAAGGTTATACGGAAAAACAGTGGGGAAGGGACTGTAAGGAGCTTCCTGCGTTTATTATTAAGAGACTTCCTCTCCGTTTTACATACGATAATAATTATTTTAACGACAGATACCAGGGAATACCAATCGGCGGTTATACAAAGATTGTGGAAAAGATGTTAGAGGGCAGTGATGTTCTGCTTGATACGGATTATTTTGAATTCATCAAAGATAACGAAGGCATTGCGGATAAAGTATTGTTTACGGGAATGATTGATGAATATTATGATTTCTGTTACGGACACCTTGAATACAGAACCGTAAGATTTGAAACGGAGGTTCTTGACTGTGACAATTATCAGGGTAATGCGGTTGTAAATTATACAGACAGGGAAGTGCCTTATACAAGAATAATTGAGCATAAGCATTTTGAGTTCGGAAAACAGGAAAAGACCATTATTTCAAGGGAATACTCTACGGAGTGGGAGCCTGGAATGGAACCATATTATCCTGTTAATAACGAACGTAACAATGATCTTTTTGAAAAGTACAAAGCTCTTGCCGATAAAGAAGAAAAGGTGATATTTGGCGGACGCCTTGGTAATTATAAATATTACGATATGGACAAGGTAATTATTGCGGCATTAGAGGCAGTTGAAAAGTATGTACGATAAATTAATCAGTATAATTGTTCCGGTATATAATGCGGAGAATACAATTGGGACTTGTGTGGACTCTTTGGTCCGCCAGTCCCATAAGCTGTTGGAAATAATTCTTGTTGACGATGGCTCAACGGATAACAGCGGTAAAATATGCGATGAACTGGCAATTAAAGACAACAGGATTAAGGTAATCCATAAGGATAACGAAGGAGTGTCCGTTGCAAGAAATACAGGCATAAATAAGGCTGCCGGCTATGCCATAACATTTGTTGACGCAGACGATACACTTGATATAAATGCCGTAAGTCTTATGTTAAACAAAATGCTTAACAATGACTGCGATATTGTTATGTGTGATTACTCTATAATATATTCTGACCATATGGAAAAACATGTATATAGGGAAGATGATTTCTGCCTTGATAAAAAGGGCGTATCGGAATTTCTTGATGATGCATTAAAACCACAGTCAGGTGTGGGTTTTATCTGGGGAAAATTATTCAACAGGGAATTTCTTATTAGAAATAATCTTTTGCTTAATGACAATCTTACGGCGGCAGAGGATGCTGAATTTATGCTTCGCACGGCATTTTATGCGGATAGGGTGAGTTTTGTGGCAAAATCCCTCTATAATTATCTTCACAATACCGTTTCGGCGGTAAGAAGTTTCAGAACGGATTATGTTGAAAGATATAGAAAATCTCTTTCTGTGATGTACGATTTCCTCGTGGATAATGGTCTTAGTAAACACCTTGTTACTTATGACAACTGTGTTTTATATCATTTACTCCTTAT
>ERZ1504202.776-NODE-776-length-8286-cov-5.019925_pt1 | contig 8286 bp, 7 predicted proteins | sample MGYA00574887_ERZ1504202 | MGnify/ENA primary metagenome ERZ1504202 (study PRJEB39906, sample SAMEA3182068) | gut metagenome | biome: human; feature: gut; material: Stool; isolation source: human stools | place: Canada | collected 2013-11-18 ... | reverse complement strand
TTCAATTTTGAATTTAACTCCTAAACTTGACAAACCTTCGGCACTGTACCAACTATTATCTGCTACTAACAATCGATATTCTCCTTCATGTTTGAAAGCTGGTCTTTTATGAAAATATGGCTCATGAGCCAACAGACTATCTTTTGTTTGAGTAATTTGTTGTCTCAGTACGTCTCGTTTTTTCAAATCATAAGACACCTTTTGCAAATATACACTATATATCTCTGAATCCGGAAATATTTTATTAGTATGTTCCAACAGTTTGTCATCTGTTGTTCTTATTCGTATTGCCTTATTGTCATAAGAATAACATCTCCACATTGCATCTGTTTCAGGAAATTTTGACCAACATTGTGCATAAGAAAACCATTTGCTGTGCCACATCTTAAAATAATTATCTGAAATTGAATAATAATTTTTAGGGCACAAATTATAATACATCTCCGTCACGACTTCATGAATATCTTCTTTTGTTTCCATATGTGAAAATAAATATCCCTCATATTTATCATCCCAAGAAACTGGACGAACAAATCTATCCTTGTTATTTACAAGAAGATTAACAAAATCTTCAAATCCTATGTATCTATATAGCCTTTTACTCACAGATTTCCTCCTATATTATCTGATGGAAAATCGGTAATCTGAATCTTTCAGTATGACATTTTTTATCTGTCATCCAGAGGATTATCTTCTCCCATTTTTATATCAAAAATTGCTTCTTCAATCACCTGTACACACTCATCTGTATTCTGCAAAATATCCTTGCCCCAGAAGCGTATCACTGTCCACCCCATAAACAGCAGTTTTTTATTAACTTCATCATCCCGTTGTCGGTTCCTTGATATTTTGTTAATCCAAAACTCACTGTTATTACTTTTTTCCAGACGTGGCTTTAATATCTCCCAGTCCTTACCATGAAAAAATTCGCCATCACAGAATATTGCAATCTTATATTTTGTCAGAGCAATATCCGGTTTTCCGGGAAGTTCCCTGTAATTTTTTCTGTACCTGTAACCTTTATTCCATAATGCCTTACGGAGCCGGACTTCAATTTTGGTATCATTTGCCCTGATATGCTGCATATTCTTTTTTCTCTGCTCTTTTGTCAACACATCAGCCATATATAACTACCTGTCTTCTCAAATTCAATTCTGTTGTTACAAATCCAACAGCCTTATATCCATTTTTCTCTGTGTCAAATAATACTCATACATCATTGCTGCTGGAAGCTGTCTGATCTGGATATTCTCTAATTCGAGAGCTTCAAGCATTGGCATTCTTGCAGTACCTTTTTTTATTATCTCATCCTTTTCAGTCGGCATAAGAAAGCAGTTTTTTACCACTGCAATATGGTGTGCCTCAATAAATTTCTTATAAGCAAGCTGATAGAGATACTGTTTTGTTATATCTCCGACACCCGGATTACCCCTAAGATTCTTACCTTTTTCCAGTTGGAGAAGATAATACTTGGCATCAAAAATAACAAAATAATCAACATCCCCAACACTTGGCATACTGATCAGATCCGGGATCAATGTGTCTTTAGCTGTCTTCGTAGTATCTGTACCTTCCCAGATTGGCTTTTCAATAATATCAATCAATGAATCCTTTTTCTGACTCTGAAATTCCTCTGCCAGTGGAACATGCATTTTCAACTGTCCCAGTGATGTGTTCAGCTTATTATCAAACACTTCTGCACATATCTTTTCCCATACTGCATGATATGCTGTCGTACCATACATACAGATTCCATCATTATCCTCAAACATTCTGCGGTTCTGTGCAACATATGCATACAGCGTTTTAAGAAGAATCTGGCGGTGGGTGTTAAACTGCACATTTAGCTCCTTTGAAATTCTCTCCAGAATATATTCCCTGTCTCCAAAGTCATCCAGTACTTCTTCTGACAGTTCTATCGTTTCAATTTCAAAAAGATTTTCAAGTTGTGCCTTGCGAAGCTGATTTGAACATTCTGTCAGGATGCACTCATGCAGTCTTTTGAAATAATCCATATCATCATCAACTGTTTTTCCAGTATACAGTTCCATATAATATGGTCTGTTATCTTCAATCAATGCAAAACTCTCATCTATGGTTTTTCCCCACAGGATTTCGCCATCGCCATTGACTTCAATAATATCCTCACTGTTTGTATATATGCCATATTCAAAGTAATCGTTCAGAAGATAGAGAATTACGGCCAGTATATTAAAACTTCTGTTTTCTCCATCCCCATTAAACATGCTTACCATCTGTTCATCTGACCGGCTGTATCTTTCAAGAACTTTAACAACCTGTTTCATTTCTGAAAAATAGTCATCCCTCTGTTTCATCAGATACTTTGGATATACCTTAATAACCCTTGAACCACATGTAATAATTCCCACATACGTAAAGACATATAGACAGTCTCCGCTGACTGCTGTTTCATCTGATATCTCGATATCATCATCAACCAGATCTGACATTTCCAACTGGTCTTCATTATTCTTTACGCTCTTTAATACACCAAAGGCTTTCAGGTTTTTTATAAAACGCTCAACCGCAGATTCATCCATGGAAAAAATGCTTTTCAGATTATTCTTTGTATACCGCTGCTGTTCCCTGACATATCTTGAAACAATCTCCATTATGCATCATTCCTTTGCTTGTCATAGTATAATTCCTTAAAGGTATCTCCGAAAATTCCCATTCCTTTTTTATCAAATGCATCACAAACAGATGAATACTTGCTACTGTCGCATCCATCAAAGAAATTATGTTTTCTCTGCTTTACAGCATCCTCATACAGATACATGATGACTTTGCTCTTGAATGCCTTGATGAATTTTTCTGAATCTTCTATCATTCCATCATCACCGGACTTAATGATTTTCTTTGAAAGAAAGAATGGTCCCATCAGCTTATCTTCATTGATTCTGAAATCATCCGAAGACAATTTTGCATTAATAGCTTTTCTAAGTGTATTCCAGTTAATAACATCCTCGCTTCCTGCCAATTTTATATTTCCAATAGAAGCAATCTCATCCTCATTTTCATTGATTCCAAGATATTCAAAATTCCATCTTCTCTTAAATGCCGTATCCATAGGAAATACACCTTGATCAGCACTATTCATGGTCGCCCAGATAAACATATTGTTAGGTATCCTGATTTTTTTGTAATTATCAGCATCTCCACCGAGTTGTGAAGCAAGATATCTTCTAATATCCTCAGATGCCTGTATTTTATACTCACTCACACCGTCATCATCACGATCCAACAACTGGAATACATCACCAAATACTGTAGCCACCTTTGCTCTGTTAATTTCTTCAATCAAAAGTAAATGTGGCTGTGGTGCTTCCGTTCTTCCGCTTTTTAACGCATCCACATATACCCGCATGAATGGTCCTGGTACAAAATCATATCTTATGCTTCTTCCATCCGCATCCATCACTGGTTTATATGTTCCAACAAACTGCGAATATGAATAATCCGGATGAAATGTAACTCTCTCATATGTACCAACCGTATCTGCCATCAGCTTGTCACAGTCATCTTTCAGCCCAAAACTTTTTCCTGTGCCAGGTGCCCCGAATACAATACGGTTTCTCTCATAATCTACATCTATGTTTGTATTATAAATCAGATTCATATAGTCCTCCTCAGAATCAATCAGATATTGAATGTATTTGTTAACAGCACTTCTCTGTGAACCATTTTTTTCAGGCTCTTTTTTTAGTTCATCCATAGCCTGATTTACCTGTCCGATATCTGTCGTATAGAATACGCTGTGTTCTGCTACCATAGGCAACGGAGTCTTTTCGATGTTGTTTACATATGAATCTATTGATTGTTGACTGTATGGATTCCCTGCATCTGAATCACCTTCCGGCTTTACCTGCAATCCCATCCAGTATCTGAAAAGTCTTTTATTTCTTTCTTCCGGATCTTCACTTTCCAGATTAACTTCAAGTTCCATATCATCAGGATAGTAGTATTTTTTGTAAAGATACATCAGATTATTTTCATCTGTAAGCTGATAACATGATGTCAGTTTTCCTTCCGATTTTTCAGGAAGAACATCTGCTAGTGTAAAATTTTCGTGCCATCTCCCCGGTTTCATATGCGACATATCACTACTTGAATCGTAAAAATAGTTTCCTATCCCATCTACAAATGCGATAAGTCTTTCTCCAGACATTGCAACGAATACCGTATCCTCATTTGTTTTATAGAATCTGACAAGTTCACCAGCTTTTCTTGATGCAGTCCTTGCATCATTTCCGTAATAAATCTCTTGCAGTTTATCAGCAATGGCTTTTTTGTCAATTCCATCACCATATAAATAGCTATCAAGGCTTCCTATATCCTTCCAACCAATACCGACAACGGACCGCTTTTTCCATTCATCCGTATAATTCATCTTTCCGTCAGTGGTGCCTATCCTGACAAAGGTTTTCGGCATACCAAACTTATCAACGATAACATGATGCATGGCATCATAAGACATATTTGCATATCTTCTCACCATTGCAATCTGTCCGCTTCTTGCATAACTTTTCTCACTAGGTTTAATCAGAAGTGCATACAGAATATGGTACTTCCAGACATCGTTGTGATAACAACTAAGAATATCACCAGTGGTGATTGCATAATATTTATGGAACCATGCCATGTTATAAAACTGATCCCCAATCAGCTTTTTCAGGTCATCATCCATCTTCTCACATTCTTCAATCGTCTGCGGATTAGCTTCTGATATAAACCTTGAACCATTCACCAGAGCATCACGAATCGATTTTCCCAACTGTAATGCTTCTTCATCAGACAGTTCCTTTGAATTATTGGCACTTCCAGATGTCCAGACACCAGTATCTTTTTTCTTAAATAATCCAAACTTATAGGCAGATCCACCTGAAATACTTCCAAAAAATTCGCGACACTGCGAATTTCTCTCAATCCAATAACATAATGATTCTGAATTATCTCCATCAGAATAAAAAATGTACTGCAATACTTCTTCATCTGATAAAGCAGCAAGTTTGTCAGGTGAGTATCTCTCCATAAAGTCAGCCCTGCATTGTTCAACAGCATCATCATTTGATGGTAGTTCAAGCCCTGATTCTTCTATATGTTTTGTTAGAATATTTGCTGCACGTTGATATTCATTTTCTTTTTGCAAATCATCATCTATATTCTGTTTACCTAAATAAGGACGATTATCATAATACTCCAAATATTCTTTCAATCCAGATTTCTTAATTGTAGCAATGTAAATTCCTAACTTATTCTGAATTCTTTCAAATTCCTTATTTGGTCTATAATCATTAGGAATAATAATCTGATTTCCTGGTCCGTTTCTGTTCCCGTCCTTCGTGCCTGATATTTTTTCAACTTCTTTTTCATCACATTCAAGACTGAATATATAATCTTCAAATTTATCTACCTGGTCATTTACCCCCAGGCAAAAATATTTCAGTCCTTCTTTCTGTGCATACTTCCACGCAACTCCGCGTTCATAAGCACCGCTATCTCTTGTATCAAAATAATTTTTTGTATTATCTTGCTTATGCACAAGCGGATATACAAATATTACAATCCTTTCACCAGACGATAGTTCAAGTACGAAACCTCTTTTTTTTGTATCATCAATGTATTTCTTATCGTTCTCATTTATCGATAAATAACCATTTAATGTTTCTATTGCTTGTTGAGTAGTATACGCCATCTCATTACCTCCTCAATTATCAGCCGACATAATCCTTCCAAATATCATGAACTGCATTTGCACAACTTTTTGCAAACAAAGGTGGCACCGCATTTCCAATCATCTTATACAAATCCATGTTACTTCCATAAAACACATAATCGTCAGGAAATGTTTGTAGCCTGGCCGCTTCTCTTACTGTTATTGTCCTTTGCTGTGTAGAATCAGGATGAATATGTCGTAATCCATCCTTATATAAATGAGCTGGTATCAAATTACTTGGTTCATCCCATTTAATTACATGATACTTATGTACATTTGATTCTTTTCCGGTCATTTTTGTATATAATTTTTTCAGAGCGTCTATAGATGTGTATTGATTTCTTCCAGATTCTATATCCTCTGTCAATAATTTGAAAATTCCCAAATCTCTGTCACTTTGCCATCTTGCAATATGATTTTCCACACTTGGCTCTGATAATGAATGTCTGGTTCTTACACCATTTACTTTTGATGTTTCTTTTTCAGGATATAGTTTTGGTAAATCCCCTATTGCTTCATAAACAGTCTTCTTTCTTTTTACTTTATATTTCGGTAAATACTCTTTATAAAATAAGTCTACAATTTGCTCTGCTTTATCACCAAAATACTCTTTACGCACACCAAATATAATTATTCTCTTTCTGTTTTGTGGTACTCCATATTCAGTAAAATCGATTATTGCCTTACTTAAATCTGGTATGAGGCAATAACCTGCAGTGTCAAAACTTTCTCGTATAATTTCAATTATCGGACTTCCTGTAGGTTTTGCACTTAGTATCCCAGGAACATTTTCAAATATAAACATTTTGGGCTTATATCTGTTGAGTACTTTAATATAACTTCAAACAAGAAGTTTCGGTAATCGTCTTTCATTCCATTTTCATCACGAACTCTTCCTGCTATTGAATAAGCCTGACATGGTGGACCACCTATAATAACATCTATACCATCTGCCTCATGAATCAGTTGATCTAACCCCACTGATGAATCGTAAGTTGGATCATTATTCCATCCCTGAAAAAGTTCATCCGTCCTTTGAATATCAAATCGCATTACTCGACGATCAGCATCCTTATAGTTCCATTTATCTCTGAGTCTAATCGCAAGATTTTTACAAGGAGCCTTTTCCCATTCAACTGCTGCAATCGTATCAAAATAGCCTGATTGTTCAAATCCATCCATTAACCCACCACAGCCAGCAAATAAATCTATAGATTTAATTCTTTTCATTTTGTATCTCCTGTTATAATTTTTAATATTGCTTCTCCCAGAGCCTGACCTAAAAGTGGAGGTACTGCATTTCCTACTTGTCTTGATTGCTGAGTTTTTGTTCCAGTAAAAACAAAGTCATCCGGAAATGATTGCATTCTTGCACTTTCCCTTACTGTAGGGACTCTATTATATTCATAATGAAATAAATTTCTGTGTCCTGTATCTACAGTTCTTGCAGGAGCATTTCCATTTAATCTGGTCCAAGCCATATGAAATTTTCTGCTTTCTCCCCACCCTGCCGGTAGATCTTTATAATTTCCACCTTCTGGTACAAGTGCTATAGTATCCTTTACCATCTGTGTATGATTAGTTCCTAAATGATTATGTAACACATCACAGTTTCCTCTCATCAATTTTTGATATTCAGTTTTTGGATCACATATATACTCTGCTTCATCACTTCCCAGATTATCTACAAGTGGTGGCAAATCACTTACTGCATCTCTGCAAGTTCTATAATCTTCAGGTGTAAATTTTATCTCTGGAAATTCTGGTTTACCAATATCTTCTCTGATTCCCATAAAAATAAGTCTCTTCCGTATTTGTGGCACACCATAATCTGCAGCACACAAAATTTTACATTCTATATTGTAACCCATTTTTCTAAATCTCTTTAGAATTTCATCTTTAATTTGTCCTTCATACAATGTAGCCATTCCTGGTACATTTTCAATTATGAATGCTTTCGGCTTATATTGTTTTACCATTTCAATCACTGCAAGATACAGTTTATTTCTTTTATCATCAAAATTTCTTGGACCTGTCAATGAGAATCCCTGGCATGGAGGGCCTGCTATTATTATATCAATAGATCTGTCCCCTGCTATTTTTTTAATTTCGTCAAATGTTTCTTGTTTAGATAAATCCGCATTCAATGGTACTGCACCATTATGATTCAGTCCAAATGTATTTAACGCTGCTTGATCATTGTCTACTCCTACAAGAATATTAAATCCTGCATCCATAAATCCCTTTGATAATCCACCGCAACCAGCAAATAAATCTATTGCATTCATTATAAATTACACCTCTCTAGTCTTCTTTAATAAATTCGCATATGTCAGATATATCACAATCTAACTTATTACATATTTTCATAAGCACATCCATACTTACCTGTTGATTTTTACTAAGTTTGGCTAAAGTATTTGTTCCTATTCCTGTTAATGCACGCAAATCACCTTTATTTGGCATTCCTTTGTCTATCATCAACTTCCATAGTTTATTGTAGCTTACTTCCATTTTGCACCTCCATATAAGTGGCAACTATTACATAT
>ERZ1504202.716-NODE-716-length-8989-cov-9.392769_pt1 | contig 8989 bp, 9 predicted proteins | sample MGYA00574887_ERZ1504202 | MGnify/ENA primary metagenome ERZ1504202 (study PRJEB39906, sample SAMEA3182068) | gut metagenome | biome: human; feature: gut; material: Stool; isolation source: human stools | place: Canada | collected 2013-11-18 ... | reverse complement strand
TTCTGATATTCATCGAGGGTAGTGGCCCCGATGCTCCTCAGTTCACCGCGTGCCAAGGCGGGTTTCAAGATGTTGGCGGCATCCATGGCGCCTTCCCCCTTGCCGGCACCCACCAGGGTATGGATTTCATCAATGAAGAGGATGATGTCTCCTTCGGACTTCTTAACTTCGTTGATAACGGCCTTCAGACGTTCTTCAAATTCGCCTTTGTACTTGGCGCCGGCCACCAGTGCACCCATATCCAGGGAGTAGACTTGTTTGTTCTTCAAGTTCTCGGGGACGTCTCCACGCAAGATACGGTGGGCAAGTCCCTCTACGATGGCCGTTTTACCGGTACCCGGTTCACCGATAAGAATCGGGTTGTTCTTGGTACGCCGGCTCAGAATCTGCAGGACACGCCGTATCTCTTCGTCACGGCCGATGACGGGATCCAGTTTGCCGCTGCGGGCTGCTTCGTTCAGATTGATAGCGTACTTTTCCAATGACTGGTAAGTGTCTTCGCTGGATTGTGAAGTTACTTTTTCTCCTTTTCGCAGTTCGTTGATGGCTTCCCGCAGTTCGCGTTCCGTCATCCCGGCATCTTTCAGAATGGTGGATGCAGTGCTTTTCACATTCAGCAAAGCCAGCAGTACCGGTTCCAGGGAGACGAATTCATCACCCATTTCCTTGGAATATTGGGTGGCCTTCTGGAACACTTCGTTCGTTTCACGGCTCAGGTATGGCTCTCCGCCGGATACCTTGGGCAGAGAATCAATTTGCTTGTCCAGTACAAGTGCTATCTGCTGACCGTTCATGCCCAGCTTCTGGAAGATGAAGTTGGTGACATTTTCACCTACTTTCATCACGCTTTGAAGTACATGCACGGGCTCGATGGCCTGCTGTCCACGGCTTTGTACCAGGTTCACAGCCTCCTGCACTGCTTCTTGCGCTTTAATGGTAAAGTTGTTAAAGTTCATATTTTGTTCTCCTTTCTATTTTATCAGTTTCATAACACTTGGGAAGGCGCAAAAGATTTGCCATTGGCACATTTCGGACAAATTGTCTGCATATAAAATATATAAAATGACAAATTGTCTGTAAATCAGTCGTTTTGTTTCTTTCTACTTCTTTAGATAAGAAGTTGGAGCAAAGTTCCTTTTCGTATTAAACTCTATTGGTTAAAGAGAAGGGCAAATAAGGATGTCATGCATGAGATGTGCATCTCATGTAGTACGAGGTGTACATCTCATGTAGTACGAGATGCACATCTTATGTAGTGAGGGGCTATATGTTTTAGTAGCTAAGTCTTCGTGTTCCAGCTCCAAGGTTTCCGTGTTGTGGGGGAAGGATATTCTCTTTCCGCTTCGGAGATATAGATTAATTGCTTGGGATGATACAAGTTATTGATAAATTTGTCGTACTTTTACTGCTTCAAAGTTTTGTGCTTTCTGTGTGGTAGGTTTTCGGAGCTCCGCTTGCAGAGGAGCATTATGTATAATTATGTATTAAGATAGGAGATAATGGAGGATAAGATAAAGTTTCCGGCAAATGTGATATTGATAGATGTTGCATTTCTGAATGAAGTGGTATATGGTGCAAAGAACTTTTTGGAAGGTAAGTTGGGAAGGAAGCTACCCGATGTTGACCTGCCGGCATGGTTGAGCTATCTGGCATTGGATGCCGGCTTGAGAGAACAAGAAAATGAGGTAGAAGTGTTGTTGGTGCATACTCCTGCAGCGGACGTGCTGAAGTGTTGTGAACCATCCGATGTGAATAGACTGAATCACCAGGCATGCCGTACGCCACTGGGCGAATTTACATTTTCTTCCGTCACCTCTTCTGGTTTAGTCTCTACCGAAGAGTTGTTTCTTGACCTGATGAACCTGGCGCTTGATTCTGCAGATGTGAAGTGTTTGATGTTGTTGCCTTTCCATCAGGTATATGGTAATGGAGTGGAGGAAAAGCTGGCGGGTTTCTTCAAAGACAAGAATGAAGAAGAACGGGGCAAAGCTGTGTATTTCATTACGGAGGAACCTCTGAGCCCGGTGTATTGCCGCCTGGAGCCGGTGTTTTATTCTTTGGCGCATGCTTTCGGCATCAAGTCTGACGAGTTATAAGATATAAGAAGTATATGAGTGATTTCCGTTTAAAAGTGTTTCAGTCTGTTGCCAAGAACTTGAGTTTTACAAAGGCTTCGCAAGAGTTGTTTGTAAGTCAGCCGGCTATAACCAAGCATATCCAGGAGCTGGAGCCCACTTATCAGACGAGGCTTTTCGACCGGCAGGGAAGTAAAATCAGTTTGACCGAGTCAGGCCGGCTGCTTTTGGAGCATTGCGAACGGATATTGGAGGACTATAAACGGCTGGAATATGAAATGCACTTGTTACATAACGAATATATTGGAGAACTCAAGTTGGGAGCCAGCACTACCATTGCGCAGTATGTGCTTCCTCCGTTGCTGGGCAGTTTTATCGGCAAGTTTCCGCAGGTCAACTTGTCCTTGCTCAATGGAAATTCCCGGGAAATAGAAGCCGCTTTGCAGGAACACCGCATTGACTTGGGATTGGTGGAAGGGGTTTTCCGCCTTCCCAATCTGAAGTATACTACTTTTCTTGAGGATGAACTGGTAGCGGTAGTCCATTCCAAAAGCCGTTTACAATTGCCCGAAGAGATTACTCCCCAGGATTTGCCCGCTATTCCTTTAGTGCTTCGTGAGCGCGGTTCGGGTACGCTGGACGTGATAGAACGCTCACTCCAGAAGCACGGCGTCAAGCTTTCCTCACTCCATGTACTGATGTATCTGGGTAGTACCGAAAGCATCAAGCTCTTTCTTGAAAACTCCGATTGCATGGGAATCGTGTCTATCCGTTCCATCTGCAAGGAACTGGCGGCAGGCACTTTCCGCGTGGTCGAGATAAAGGATATGCCCATGCTTCGCGACTTCTGCTTTGTCCAGTTGCAAGGGCAGGAAGGAGGGTTGTCACAAGCCTTTATGAACTATATGTTTATGTCCCGATAACAATAAGTTATAGTCTATAAGTAGAAACGATTGGCGGGTGTACTAAAATAGAACTACCTTTGCATCCGGAAAATTAAGGAATAAACATTAGTAATAATAGTAAAATAAACAGTATGGCTTCAAATCGAGTTTTGGCTAAAAGCATTAATATGCCTTTTCTTCAAAGTAATAATAAATTTATTTATGTATCTCTTCTGGTTGTCCTCTCCTTCTTTCTGCTGCTGGATTATGTGCCCGGTATGCATGCCTATTCGGCATGGGTCACTCCGCCGTTGGCGTTGTTCTTGGGGTTGGCCTTTGCGTTGCTGTGTGGGCAGGCACATCCGAAGTTCAATAAGAAGACTTCAAAGTACCTGTTGCAATACTCTGTTGTAGGGTTAGGATTTGGAATGAATCTGCAGGCTTCTCTGGCTTCGGGCAAGGAGGGAATGGAGTTCACGATTATTTCTGTAGTGGGGACATTGCTCATAGGCTGGCTCATAGGACGTAAGTTCCTGAAAGTGGACCGTGACACTTCCTATCTTATCAGTTCCGGTACGGCTATCTGCGGAGGCAGTGCCATTGCGGCTGTGGGGCCGGTGTTGAAGGCAAAGGATAGCGAGATGTCTGTGGCATTGGGCACCATTTTTATATTGAATGCCATTGCATTGTTTGTTTTTCCGATGATAGGCCACGCTTTGAACATGAGCCAGCATGAGTTCGGCACATGGGCGGCCATTGCCATACATGATACGAGTTCGGTAGTGGGGGCAGGTGCCGCATATGGCGAGGAGGCCCTGAAGGTGGCAACGACTATAAAGCTGACACGTGCCTTATGGATTATTCCTTTGGCTCTGGTAACTTCGTTCATCTTTAAGAGTAAGGGACAGAAAATCAGTATTCCCTGGTTCATCTTCTTCTTTGTGCTGGCTATGATTTTCAATACTTATGTGCTGGGCACTACCGAAACGGGTGCCATGATTGGGGAGGGAATCAATTCTTTGGCTCGCAAGACGCTGACTATCACTCTGTTCTTTATCGGTGCCTCTCTGTCACGTGATGTACTGAAGGCAGTAGGTATCAAGCCCTTGATACAAGGCACCTTGTTGTGGATAGTGATTAGTGTGAGCACGTTGGCATATATCTACTTGTTCTGATTGCATCGGTCCGGCAGTTCTTGAAGTATAACTTCCGGTGGAAGAAGTCGGTAGGATTTTTGCAACGTATTTCTTTCCTCATTGGATATATAGACGAATACACATCTCGGGATAACCGGGGTGTGTATTTCTTTTAATATCCTTCCCCATTGACGCCGGACCGGAGCAAGTGGAAGCCAAGTTATGATACCTTTTGCTTCCAGCATTGCTTTTGTTCTCGGTTCGGCGTGCTGACCAGTTAATACAATGTTCCAGAAATGTGGTTCTTTCAGCTGTTTTTTTATATCTTGAGAAGTCATAGTTAGTTCACTTTTTTGATGATAAAGTCGAAAGAGGTGAAGAATTGAGGGTGCTTACCGATAGATATGGGAAGGATAATGGTAATGGAGGAATTCCTTCCTTTTCGAATATCTTTCTTGTTGTATATTTGAGAGTTATTTGCCGTATAAGTTGTCACACCAATCTTTTGGCTTGTTTCTGCCTGGCTTTTTATAATTGCAAAGGGAGTTTCCGCTTCTGCAAGTATGGTGTATTTGACTTCTGAGCTTCTTCCATCCACAATGAATTGCATATTTTTCCAGTTTATTCGGATATCTTCTGAAGAGTTGTTGCAAATTATAATTTCCCATTGGGAGTCGTTTGGAATAAACTTATAAGCAACCCCATCTTTTGTATACTCTAATTTTCCTTTTTGGTTCTCCAGCCATTTAAAGGATACTTGGCATCCCGCATCAACGTATTGTGCAGATAAAGTGGTTGGAAATAGGAGAAACAGCAAAATGGCCAGCTTATTTTTCTTCTTATATTTCCGGTAGTCATTGTATATCCATAGCATAATAAAAATAATGCCGATAGGGATGGCTATGAGAATACATGTCAGTAAATTCATGATAGCAGATATTATTTGTTTGTTTATATGAATATGTTGCAAAAGTATCATAAAATATTTGATAAAACAAACGAATTATGAATAAAAAGAACGATACATACAGACAAATTGGTATTGGTGTTCCTTATAATATGAATGATTAATTTGTACCTTCATATAAATGGAAAAAAGTAATATATACATCGGAGAGATAATCAAGAACGTGATGCTTGAACAGCAGGTTACCAAGGCGGAACTTGCACGAAGACTGAAAGTTAAGCCTCAAAGTGTAGACTATATGCTTACGAGAAAAAGTATTGATACGGATACGTTGTATAATGTCTCACGTGCCTTGAACTACGATTTTGCTTTGTTGTATTCCATTCATAAGGAACAGATAAATTATGATACGTTAGAGCAGGAATACAGACTCTCCACAGCGAAGGTGTTGGTGGAGCTTGAGCTGAAGCCTGAAGACATTGCAAAATTGAATCTTAAAAAGCGGATTGCTGATGTCTTGAAATAAACGCACTCTTGGGCTGGTGCTATTGGTGTTTTCATTTTTTTTCCATTTTTTCTTCCTGGCCGTGTAACAAAATCCTTTCCTCCTACGTCTGAAGGGTATAAACAGGAATCTACTATTGATAAATAGCCCATGGACGCTGAAAGTTTTAAAAAAGAGTTTCTGCCATATCATCGCAAGTTGTACTGCATAGCTTATAGACTATTGGAGAATGCTGCCGATGCTGAAGATTTGGTGCAGGAAGCTTATCTGAAGTTGTGGGACAAGCGGGAAGGACTGGCCATTATCAGTAATCCGGAAGCATTCAGCGTTACTCTGGTGAAAAATATGTGCTTTGATTTGCTTCGTTCGGGAAAGTATACTTTGAGCAGACAGAGTGTGGAGTTGGCCGAAGTGCATAATGTGTCTCAAGCAGATAACTTTGAAGTGAGGGATGAAGCGCAGCAGGTAAGGCACATCATTGCCCATCTGCCGGTGCAACAGCAGAAAATAGTAACGTTGCGTGATGTCAAGGGATGTTCTTATGAAGAGATAGAGCAGGTCACGGGATTGAATGCTACCAATGTCCGTGTACTGTTGTCCCGGGCAAGAAAAAAGATACGTGAGGAATTTAATAAATGGAGTAACTATGACAGTCGAGGAAATTGAAAGGCTGCTCGCCGAATTTTATGAAGGGAATACCAACGAGCAGGAAGAAGAGTTGTTGAAGGAAGCTTTCAGAACCGAAGAAGTGCCCGAGCACTTGCAGAAGGACAAGAAACTCTTTCTCAGCTTTTTTCCCGGGAAAGTGGTGGATAATGTTCCCGCCGGATTGGAGGATAAACTGAGCCGGATGATTGATGAAAAGGCTGAAGAGGAACAACGTTTTTTCCACCGGAACAAGGCCAAACGTAATTGGCGCTGGATAGGAGGTATTGCTGCCACCATTCTGGTTCTTGTAGGTGTAGGTTATGGCATTACGAACATGGGAGAGGATATGCGTCCTCCTACACCTCAGGACACTTTCTCTGATCCGGAAGCTGCTTATAAGGCATTGCAGGCCACTTTAATCGAGGTGTCTGCGAATCTGAACAAGGGAATTGAGCAGATAGAGGAAACGCGGATAGACGTAACGAAGGTGAACCAGGAAGTAAGAAAAGAAATTCAACAATAATCTGATATGAAAACAATGAAAATTATTTTGGCAGGTGTACTGCTGATGTTGCCTTTGCTTTGCCAGGCACAGAAGAACCTATTCAACAAGTATGGAGATATGAAAGGCGTGTCGTCCGTCTACATATCCAAGGCAATGATAGAAACGAATCCCAACTTGTTTACTAAAGATGTTTATATTGGGAAAGTGTCCGGACAGTTGAACTCTGTGCAGGTACTTTCTACAATGGATAATAATGTAAAGAAAGAAATGCGTAAGGATCTTCGTTCTTTGGTGCAGTCTTCCAGATATGAATTGCTGATGAAGCAGAAGGGAACAGTCTCCAGTTCTGAATTCTACATGAGCCGTAAAGGGGAAAAGGTGAAGGAGCTGATTATGATTGTAGATGGTGCAGCTACTCTGAAATTTGTTTATCTGGAAGGTGATATGACTTTGAAGGATATACAGAATATCATGATGTATCAGAATACCAGCTGGAATGGTAACAATGTGAATATACAGCTTCCGGATATAAACTGGGCTGAGATAGAGAAGCTGAAGAACCGCGATTGGCTTGGAGAATTGAAGCATTCGCAAGAACTGGCATTGAAAGGGCTGGAAAATGTAGCTAAACTGAAAGACAACAAGTATCTGAAAGAACAGATGGATGCCGATACTTGGAAACGTTTTGAAAAAAGCATGGAGGCTTTGGAAGAACGTTTGGAAAAAATGGAATAGGAAGCGGTACCCTTTTAGGGAAACTTGCCAATAGAAAAACAAAACATTCTATTGGCAAGTTTTTTTGTTATTTGTCTTTTCTCAATTCTGCAAAGATAAGCCCTTCCAGCTCTTCTGCCAGTTCCGGATTGTCAAGGATGACCTGCTTGGCGGCGTCGCGTCCCTGGGCAATTTTCGTCTCGTTATAGCTGAACCATGAGCCGCTTTTCTTGATGATGCCAAGCTCTGCACCCAAGTCAATGATTTCGCCTGCACGGGAGATGCCTTCACCGAACATGATGTCGAATTCCGCTCTACGGAAAGGAGGAGCTACCTTGTTCTTCACAACTTTCACTTTGGTCTGCTTGCCGATTACTTCATCGCCGTTCTTGATGGCTTGGCTTCCACGGATGTCAAGACGTACGGAGGCATAGAACTTCAGTGCATTACCGCCGGTAGTTGTTTCGGGATTGCCGAACATGACACCGATTTTTTCGCGCAACTGGTTGATGAAGATACAAGTGGTGCGTGTTTTGCTGACAGCTGCCGTCAGTTTACGCAAGGCTTGTGACATGAGTCGGGCTTGCAGACCTACTTTGTTGTCACCCATATCGCCTTCAATTTCAGCTTTCGGGGTTAAGGCAGCCACAGAGTCCACTACAATGATGTCAATAGCGGAAGAACGGATCAGTTGCTCTGCGATTTCCAGCGCTTGTTCGCCGTTGTCCGGTTGTGATATCAGCAGATTGTCCACATCCACACCCAGTTTTGCCGCATAGAAGCGGTCGAAAGCATGTTCTGCATCAATGAATGCGGCAATGCCTCCTGCCTTTTGCGCTTCAGCAATGGCATGAATGGCGAGGGTTGTCTTACCGGAGGATTCCGGGCCGTAAATCTCGATGATACGTCCGCGGGGATATCCTCCCACGCCAAGAGCTACATTGAGGCCGATGGACCCTGTGGGAATAACTTCTACTTGTTCGACACTTTCGTCACCCATTTTCATGATAGAGCCTTTGCCAAAGCTCTTTTCTATCTTGTCCATGGCAGCCTGCAAGGCTTTCAGTTTTTCGCCCGATGCCAGATTGCTGCCATTTTCAAAATTCAGTTCGTCTTTTTTTGCCACGTTGTTAATGTTTAATGATTATAAAATTTGTGCCGCATGGTCTTTGGTCTTCACTTCTTTCGGAGTGATGATACGCTCTACAATACCTTCTTCATTAATGATGAAAGTTGTGCGGAACGTTCCCATATATTTGCGGCCATACATGCTTTTTTCGCCCCATACTCCGAATTGTTCTACCAGCTTCTTGTCGGTGTCTGCAATCAGGGTAAAAGGCAGATTGTTTTTCTCAATAAATTTCTGGTGTGACTTTTCGCTGTCCACACTGACGCCGATGACTTCATAACCGGCTTTGCGCAGGTCGGCATAATTATCCCGCAGGTTGCAGGCTTGTGCCGTGCAGCCGGATGTCATGTCTTTGGGATAGAAGTAGAGTACAATCTTCTTTCCCTTATAGTCGCTCAAGCGGATTTCTTCACCTTTTTCGTTGATGCCCAATACTTCGGGTGCTTTATCTCCTATATTCACTTTGTTAATGTTTAATGATTAGTG
>ERZ1504202.715-NODE-715-length-9015-cov-4.400223_pt1 | contig 9015 bp, 7 predicted proteins | sample MGYA00574887_ERZ1504202 | MGnify/ENA primary metagenome ERZ1504202 (study PRJEB39906, sample SAMEA3182068) | gut metagenome | biome: human; feature: gut; material: Stool; isolation source: human stools | place: Canada | collected 2013-11-18 ... | reverse complement strand
GAAAATAATATGGAAAAAATATTAGAATTAATCAATGTTGAAAAGTATTATGGCAGCAAAGGAAACATTACAAAAGCCCTTGATAAAGTAAGTTTTGAAGTGAAAAAAGGCGAGCTTATCAGTATTATGGGCGCCAGTGGTTCCGGTAAAACAACGCTTCTTAACTGTATTTCCACAATAGACCGTGTAACAAGCGGCAGAATAATAATTGGCGGAGAAGACATCACATCATTAAGAGGCAGCAGATTAAATGCTTTCAGAAGGGAAAAATTAGGTTTTATTTTTCAGGATTTTAACCTTCTTGATACTCTGACAGGATATGAAAACATAGCCCTTGCATTATCCATCCAGAATGTGGGAGCAAGAGAAATTGAGAAAAGGATAATGGAAATAGCTGACACCCTTAATATTAAAGATGTCCTTAAAAAGTACACATACCAGATGAGCGGCGGTCAGAAGCAGAGAGTAGCTTCCGCAAGAGCACTTATTACTAATCCCGAACTTATACTTGCGGATGAACCTACGGGAGCACTTGATTCCAAATCGGCAAGAGAACTTCTTGTCACCATGGAAAAGATGAATAAAGAGATGAATGCAACAATCCTTATGGTAACCCATGACGCATTTACCGCAAGTTATTCAAAACGTGTTATTTTTATTAAGGATGGTCATATTTTTAATGAAATAAGGCGTGGCAGCGATAACAGAAAGCAGTTTTTTGAAAAGATAATAGATGTAGTTACAATGCTTGGAGGGGATTTGAATGACGCTCTTTAATATTTCCTTAAAAAACATCCGCAAAAGTTTTAAAAATTACTTAATCTTTTTTATCACCACCATATTCGGTGTGGCAATTTTTTATGTATTTAATTCACTGTCAGATCAGGCAGTAATGTTAAAAATTAATGAGAGCAACGTTTCGTTAATTGATACGCTTGGAAGCGTAATGTCAGTTATAAGTGTGTTTGTGGCAGTAGTTCTTGGCTTCCTTATAGTATATGCCAATACCTTTCTTATTAAAAGTCGCAACAAGGAATTCGGAATATATCTGATTCTTGGCATGGGCAAAGTAAAAGTAGCAGCGATTCTTATTATTGAAACTGTTGTGATAGGAATTATTTCCATGGCAGCAGGCCTTATCGTTGGAATAGCCGCCTCACAGGGAATGAGTATTTTAATTGCCAATCTCTTTGAAGCAGACCTGACTAAGTTCCGGTTTGTAGTGTCAAAAGCAGCCATTATGAAAACGATATTGTATTTCTGCATCATGTACGGTGTTGTGCTCATTCTTGATATAATCGTATCAGGAAGCCGCAGACTTATTAATCTCATTAATTCCGGTAAAAAAGGAGAAAAAGAAATTAACAGAAATCCCGTACTCTGCGTTATTGTGTTTATTATAGCCTGTATTTTACTTGGTACGGCATATTATAAAGTTACCGCAGGAATGGAGAGTATAGAATCTTTTGCAGGCATTGCAACCCAGATAGTAAAGGGTATTGTGGGAACATTTCTTCTGATGTTTTCAATTTCCGGTCTGTTTTTACTCCTTGTAAGGGCAAAAAAGAAATTTTACTATAAAAAACTTAACGCATTTACCACAAGGGAGATAAGCAGCAAAATCAATACTGCGGTATTCTCAGCGGGAATAATAAGCCTTATGATGTTTTTCTCAATATGTTGTCTGTCAACGGTATTTTCCGTTAAAAAATCAATAGACAATAATATTAAAAAACTTATACCTGTTGATATCCAATATGAGACCCTGCATACAAGGGATGCAGCCAACGACCCTCCTATCGATGAACTTGTTGACAAGCTTGTGAAAGATAAGAGCAATCTTGAAGATATGTTTACCGTTAATATGTATTATATGGATAATGATAATTATCATTTTAATCAGATAGACGAGTATATGCATGTATCGGATTACAATAAGGTCGCAAGACGTTTCGGCAATGAAGAAATAGAACTTAAAGATGATGAATACGCTGTAATCGGTAATATGGAGCAGATGATGGGCAAAAATTATCTTAAGCCGGATGGTGCCGTTATTACGATTAATGGCAAGGAATATAAGCCTCAATCCGGGGACATGTACTATGGATTTGTATACATTGATAATTATGAAGACTGCTATGGTAAATACATTGTGCCCGATGATGTTGACTTTTCCAACGCCGGTGTGCATATGGAAGTGCTTATGGCAGATTTGAAAGGAGATAAAAAAACATATAAAGATACGAATAAGAAAATGTATTTTGATGATGTTGTGTACGGGGCAAGAGAAGGCGGGTACTATATGAATGTCTACTGCAAATACGAAATTATTAACGTAAGTACAAGACTAACGGTAGTGCTTGTATTTGTGGGAATATACCTTGGAATAGTATTCATTATCACAGGGGCGGCAATTCTGTCACTTAAACTTTTGTCTGAATCCGTAAGAAATAAAGAAAAATATACAATTCTGCGAAAAATAGGTGTTGATAACAGGATGATTAGAAAATCCGTATTTACCCAGTGTATGATATATTTCGGACTTCCGCTTTCCGTTGCGGTCATGCATTCAGTTTTCGGAATACAGACCTGTACCAAAATAATGGGCTTTTACGGTAAGTCGGGACTTTTGTATTCCATACTTGTCACAGCTCTTATAATCGTATTGATTTACGGAGGATATGCCCTTGCGACTTATCTCGGAAGTATAAGAATACTTTCTGAAAAACAGGAATAAACTTATACAAAAACCATTGTGGTGATATATGAAATTTATAAAAATAAAAGGTAAAATAAAACAAAGATTAAAGCTGGTGCTGCCATTGACGGCACTGGCTTTACTTGCTGTTATCGGAATTATCGGACAGTCAAAGGTTAAGGCGGCAGGAAGAAAAATACCTATATATTCGGTAAAAAGGGAGGATAAGAAGGTTGCACTCAGTTTTGATGCCGCATGGGGTAACGAGGACACACAGATTTTACTTGAAACACTTGATAAATATGATGTAAAAGTAACTTTTTTCATGACCGGAGGCTGGATTGAAAGCTATCCGGAAGATGTGAAATCAATTTTTGCCCATGGCCATGACCTTGGAAACCACAGTGAAAAACACAAGCACATGAGTACGATTTCCATGAGAGAGTGTGAAGAAGAATTAATGGGACCACATAAAAAAGTACAGGAACTTACGGGATATGATATGTTTCTTTTCAGACCGCCTTACGGAGATTACAATAATACATTAATAGAGGCAGCAGACGAATGTGGTTATTATACGATACAATGGTCCGTTGACAGTCTTGACTGGAAAGATTACGGTGCGGACAATATCGTTAAAACCGTTCTTAACCATAAAAATTTAAAAGACGGGGCAATTATTCTTATGCACAATGGTGCAAAGTATACAAAGGATGCACTTCCCCGTATCATTGAAGGCCTTAAAGAAAAAGGATATGAGATTGTTCCTGTTTCGCAGATTATATATACGGATAATTATGAAATTAACCATGCGGGAGAACAGATAAAAAAATGAAACTTTATTTTACATAAAGACAAATATGCTGTAAAATCTGATTATAACCAATCGGAGGTCAGGTATATGAGTTATTTCTGGAAAAACGGGCTTGTAGAGCTCAAAATGATAAGAGAAGAAGACAGCCATAATTTTTATGATGTTCTTATGGACACACAGACAAGAAAACAGGCGGAGCATGGCATATATCTTCCCGCAACGGTTCAATATGCCAAAGATATGGCGGACAATGCCATGGTAAATAATGAGCAGGGTGACGAACTTTGGTTTTCCATAAGAAATATGGATGAAGAACCTGTGGGATATGCCGTAATTGACTGGATAAATGAAAAGATGGGCAATGCACAGCTAAGCATAACCGTTTACAGACAGTACAGAGGTTTAGGTTATGCGGGAAGTGCAGCGTCAATCCTTCTTGAATATCTTTTTAATGAGAGGCGGTTCCATAAAGTCGGATGTAACATTATGGAAGATAATGAAGAGGGCAAGACGTTTGTGGAAAGTATGGGATTTACCCTTGACGCATTCAGAAGCGGGATGTTTTATACCGGGGGACATTATACAGGAGAACTGTACTATTCACTCCTTGATTTTGAATATAACGGCACAGGCACGGACAAAGAAAGAGCAAGAAAGAACTATAAAGGCTTTGAAGTATTTGATTCCACACTGGGAAATTCAGAAAAACATACCGCCAAAGGCCCGTTGGTATGGGAGCAAAGACCTTATTACTGGGAATATGACGGAATAGTCTTAAGTGATATGAACGAGGAGGAATACCGCATCAATCATGGGATGATATATGATACGGAAAGCTGTATTTTCTTTGACAGCGATGTGAAACTGCCTTATGAACCGGATTTCCTCAGTGATTTTGAAACGGAACACCTGAATTTCGGATGTGAGGATGACAGGATTGAATTTTCAATATGGGATCTTGAAGACAATTATGCAGGCTGTATTAATCTTTGCGGTATTGATAAGAAAAATGGTAAATTTTCCTTTAGCGTGTATATTTTGCCGGAACACAGGGGAAAAGGATATTCGGTAAAGGCATTGAAACTTGTATTAAATTACGCATTTAATGAGCTTAGGATGAATAAAATGGTTTCCTGTGTCAATATGGGTAATGACGCATCTGCAGCGATGATGAGAAGTGTCGGCTGTGTGGTGGAGGGTGTATCCAGGGACAGCGAATATTACCATGGACATTATGTTGATACGGTTATGTTCGGACTTACGGCAGAAGATTTTAAAAAACATTGCACCGACAGCAAATAATGTTATAATTAACATAGGATATATTTTTGGGAGGCTTTATGGCAGGCAGAACGAGAAAAATAATAAGTGCAGTCATGGCTGCTCTGATGATAATGGCTGCAGGAGGCTGCGGCAGCAGTAATAAGGAAATACCCTCATCCGCTGATAACAGCCGGTATGTATCTGAGACAAAGGATAATGGCAACGTAACCGATGGAAAAGAATATGATATCGATAACGGCGGTCTGCCCTATGATGAAGAAACTGTATATAACCAGCTTTTTGACATCAATAATAAGGTGGAAATAGATGTGAATATATCTGATGATGAACTTGCAAAAATGCAGAGTGATTACAACCGTTATGATAACATGGGAAGCAAATCGCCTATATACAGAAAATGTGACTTGAAGATATCAATTACATCTGATGGTGTTAAGAATACTTATATAATCAGAAACACCGGCATAAGAATGAAGGGCAATACCTCAAGGACCGCATTTTACGACAGCAATTCCGGAGTATATTCACTTATACATTTTAAAGTGGATTTTACGGAAACCTTTGATGATGAGCAGTATTACGGAGGGGACAGCGATTATGACCTTGATATAGATAAAGAGAAACAGCAGAACAGGACTTTTGCAACACTTGACAGTATGGAGATAAAGTGGAACCAGACATCCGACAGCACATATGTGAGAGAATATTACGCCTGTGAGATGTACAGGGATTTCGGGATACTGGCACAAAGAACCAATCTTGCTTCAATTAATCTTGGGGATGTGCACGAAGGCATATTTAAAATCTATGAACCGGTTGACAAGAAATTCATAAAAAGATATGTTGCGGAAGAAGACCGCGGCGGAGATTTGTATAAATGCGGCTGGACAAGGAACGGAGCCACATTCCTTACCAATGTTTCCTACGGAATTGAAGATAAGGAGAACAGAAAGTTCTACAACTATGATTTAAAGACCAACAAAAAGACTTCAACACATGAATCTCTTTTAAAACTTATCAGATATCTTAACGGAAGCAATGTTGATAAAGAAGGACTGTCGGAGTATATAGATATGGATTATTTCCTGAGATTTTCGGCTGTTTCGTACTTTGTGGGCAATCCTGACGATATGAGAAATGATTATAATAATTATTACATATATTTCCTCAAAAGCAGTAATAAAATGATAATTATTCCGTATGATAATGACAGATGTTTCGGTATTACGGCACAGTACAATCCTTCCGGTGATGCAATGACAGGTGTTAAGTGGGAAAGTGAAAGAGCTGTGGGCAACGGAGGCTTACCACAGGAGAATCCGCTTGTACGGTATACAATTACAAGAATAGGATTTTTTACGGAAGAATTTAAGGCAGAGCTTGATAAAGTTGCGGACAGCGAATGGCTCACATATGATAAATTCAGCAAAATATATGAGATAGCATTTAATAATTACAAAGATGATACAGTGCCGGGTAAGACTATGTATAATGTCTATAACTTTGATTACAAGTTTAATATTGATAAAAGCAGCGGGCTTGGAAGCAGTAATGGTAATGCTTCCTTTAAAGATTATATAGATGCAAAACTTAAATTTTATAATAACAACAGGTAAGGAGGCTTTTATATGAACAATAATTATGTAATAGCTATAACAAGAACATGCGGAAGCGGTGCAACAAGCATAAGCAGAATTTTGGGAGAAAGACTGGGTATTAATGTATATGACAGAAATCTTTTAAGACTTGCATCCGATGACAGCGGAATTAATGAAGAATTATTTGCAAGAGCTGACGAGCATATGAAACAAAGTCTGCTTTACAGAATTTCCAAAAAAGTATATAACGGGGAAATAATCCCACCTGACAGCAATGATTTTACATCCAACGATAATCTTTTTAATTATCAGGCAAAAGTATTAAAAGAACTTGCGGCAAATGAATCTTTTATATGTATTGGAAGGGCAGCAGATTATATTTTAAAGGATAATCCTAATCTTATAACCATATTTATATGTGCACCTATGGATAAGTGTATAAAAAGAGAAATGGAACTTCTTTCATTTGATGCAAAAAAGGCTGAACAGCACATAATTACCACAGATAAATACAGAGCCGGTTTTTATAAATATCATACCGGAAGAGAATGGAAAAATCCTGAAAATTATGATTTGTGTCTTAATACAGGCAAATTTGATTATGAGACCTGCGTTGATATTATTGAAAATTATATAAAGACAAGATTGGCGGGAAATAACTAAGATGAAAAGACTGCTAGTATATCTTAAGGGATACATAAAGGAGTGCATCTTTGGACCACTTTTTAAGTTACTTGAGGCGACTTTTGAACTTATTGTACCCCTTGTTGTTGCTGCGATAATCGATACGGGAATCGGAACCGGCAATAAAGGTTATATAGTCTCAAGAGCAGGTATTTTAATAGGACTTGCAGTTGTGGGACTTGCCAGCTCCATAATCGCACAGTATTTTGCGGCAAAAGCTGCTACGGGATTTGCAACAGAATTAAGGCATTCATTATTTGAACATATCGGTACATTTTCTTTTACGGAAATTGATGATATCGGAACCGCCAGACTGATTACGAGAATGACAAGTGACGTTAATTCTGTCCAGAGCTGTGTCAATATGGTTCTTAGACTTTTTCTGCGTTCTCCTTTCATTGTTTTTGGCGCAATGATAATGGCATTTACAATAGATGTAAAGTGTGCACTTATATTCTGTGTGGCAATACCTGCTTTGTCGGTAGTTGTATTTTCAATAATGCTTATATCAATCCCTCTTTTTAAGAAGGTACAGGGCGGACTTGACAATATTCTTAAGATAACCAGGGAAAATCTTACAGGAACCAGGGTTGTAAGAGCCTTTAACAAAGAAGATGAAGAAATTAAAGAATTTAATGCGGGTAATGACACTCTTAATAAGAATCAGTTGTTTGCAGGTAAGATATCCGCACTTATGAATCCTCTGACATTTATAATTGTTAATTTTGCCATGATTATACTTATATACAGCGGTGCCCTTAAAGTAGATGCGGGAAGCCTTAAACCGGGACAGGTTATCGCTCTTGTAAATTATATGTCACAGATTCTTATAGAACTTATCAAACTTGCCAATCTTATCATCCAGGTTACTAAAGCCCTTGCATCTGCAAACAGAATAGCTGAGATATTTGACATCCACAGTTCAATGGCTTTCCCTGAAAGCTCGGAAAAGGAAGAAAATACGGAATATGCCGTTGAGTTCAATAATGTATCATTAACATACAATAAAGGTGGAGCACCTTCAATATCCGGTCTTAACATCAAGGTCAGAAAAGGCGAGACCATAGGAATTATTGGAGGAACGGGTTCAGGCAAAACAACGCTTGTCCATATGATTCCAAGATTCTATGATGCGACAGAAGGCGAAGTTAAGATTAACGGTGTCAACGTTAAAAATTATTCCAAGGAAGATATCAGAAACAAAGTCGGCATAGTAATGCAGAAAGCCGTACTTTTTGACGGCACCATAAGAGACAATATGAAATGGGGCAAGGAAAACGCTACGGATTCAGAGATATTTGACGCACTTGAAGAAGCACAGGCACTTGATTTTGTCAAGGAAAAAGAAGGCGTGCTTGATTACCACATTGCACAGGGCGGCCGTAATCTTTCAGGCGGACAAAGACAGCGCCTTACGATTGCCAGGGCTTTTGTAAAACAGCCGGAAATCCTTATCCTTGATGACAGTGCATCGGCACTTGACTATGCTACTGATGCAAGGCTCAGAAAAGCAATCTCTGAAATGAAAAACAGACCTACAACATTTATTGTATCCCAGAGGACCGCTTCTTTAAGAAGTGCGGACAGGATTATCGTTCTTGAAGACGGCGAAGTAGCAGGAATAGGTACTCATGACGAACTTATTAAAAATTGCAGCGTATATGTTGAAATATATGGTACTGATGGAAATAAACAGGCCGGAGGTGCAGATTAATGAACCAGAAAGTTACAGTCAAAAAGATATTCAAATATCTCACACATTATAAGCTGAGCATTATATTCTCTCTTCTTTTTGCATTTGTCACGGTTGCGGGACAGCTTGCAATTCCGGTTTTACAGGGTAAGGCAATTGACAGGATAATCGGTGCCGGCAATGTTGATATAAAGGGAATTATCTGTCTCTTATACACATCTGACGCTGCCGACGAATAGAGAGG
>ERZ1504202.695-NODE-695-length-9266-cov-5.268049_pt1 | contig 9266 bp, 6 predicted proteins | sample MGYA00574887_ERZ1504202 | MGnify/ENA primary metagenome ERZ1504202 (study PRJEB39906, sample SAMEA3182068) | gut metagenome | biome: human; feature: gut; material: Stool; isolation source: human stools | place: Canada | collected 2013-11-18 ... | reverse complement strand
GAGACAGGTTTTGCTGGCCTTCTGTTTTGTTGTTTTGCAGACATATTGATTTGCGGATATCAGTTGGATACAGAGGGCTGGAGCGGCAACAAGACTTCGGCTGTTGTCCTCATTCTTGCCTTGCGAAGGGTTGGCCGCCGAGCCAATGGTGGAAGCTCAATAAACACACGATAGAAACCGCAGAAACAGACCGTACGCCTCAAAAATCACCGCGAAGCATAACTTATACCGCCAAATCCCATCGTGGCTCAAACGCGAGAAAAACGGGCAACAAATTGATCTTAGGTGGCAGCGGGGATCGAGGACGGTGGACGAAAGATGGGCCAGGGAACGAGAGACACGACACCCAGCCGAAGCATGGTTTTTCTCCTTTCCATCGGTAGCATCTTCAAAAGCGGGCCGGAGCGAATACGACAACCTTTTCCGCGGGGAAAGGGCTCCACCGAAAGAGGCTTTTTCTCTGCGGAAACCCCTCCGGGGCCTGAGGTTGGCATTTCGCGCCGGGCCCTTACCTTGCTGCCGGATGAAAAGGAGCTGAACTCACAACCGCCCGTTGTCGTTTCACCCATAATACATCCGAAATAAACTAAGCAGAAAATTGAGGGCCAAACACCTTAAATGTATCTTAAAATAAATCCATTTAACCTTAAAGCTAACCGACGACACAGACATTATAGCGAGATCTCTAACTTCAATGTAAAGTGTCATGAATCGCGTCTACATATCATCATCTTAAACTAAAAAATCGAAACAAGCTATGATTCTAGAATTACTCACATATTCGGCTAAATTGATTAACTTTGTAAATAAATACCTATTCTAGAGAAGATCAAATAGGATAATCTGCTAATGTTGCAACTAGCCGACAGATAGACTTGAAAGATTTAATAACCGACAAAGACGAGCGCGAACAACAATATGGATAGTCAATTCATAACCAATAAAGAGAACGTACTCTCGGACATCATCAACGCGATTCTACCCAAGTGTGATCATGCCTACTTCCTGGTCGGATATTTTTATTTCTCCGGCTTTGCCGAATTATGTGAACAGCTGAAGGATATCAAGTTGAGAATCCTTGTTGGGCTGGAAGTGGAACGAAATATCATCAACGGCATAAAAGAGGTAGAAAATTTTGTCAGTGAAAAAAAGTCACGAGGACAAATTCGAGAAGAATTTTACAATAGCTTCGTTGATATATATAACAATACGGACTTCTTTGACTCGGAAGAGCAGATAGAAAAATTCAAGCTTTTTTTAGAAAAGCTGGACAACGGGACGCTGGAGATCAAGAAAACCGCAGAGCCCAATCATGCCAAAATGTATCTGTTCCAGAACATGGAGTCCGAAACCATCATGGGTACCTTCCCTGGCACCATGATTACCGGCTCCAGCAATTTATCCGTAACAGGCTTACGGAATCGCCTGGAACTGAATGTTATCTTGCGTAACAAAACGGATTATGAAGCCGGGAAGAACGTGTTCGACGAGTTGTGGGATACAGCCATATCGGTTGTGGATGGCGATACGATTGATACGTTCAAGGATCGTGTTATCAAACACATCTGGTTTGAAAAACTATACGCACCGTACAAAATGTTTGTGCGGGTTCTGCACGAATACTTCAACATCCCGACAGATGAAAATATACTGACCCCGGCGGATATTACAGAAGGCACCTATTCCAATCTGAAATACCAAACAGACGCGGTGCAACTGGCACTGAACTCGATCAAAAATCATGAGGGAGTCATCATCTCCGATGTCGTAGGACTCGGAAAAAGCGTTATTGCATCAACCGTCGCCCGCAATTTACGATTGCGTACAATCATCGTTTGCCCGCCTCACCTGAAACAGCAATGGGAGGAGTATAAAGATCAGTTCGGTTTTACCGCTTCCGTTTTCAGCTCGGGAAAGATTGAAGAGGCTTTGAAGCATTATCAGATGATTGCCAAACCGGATGAAAAATTTCTGATTATTGTGGATGAAGCCCACAAGTACAAGAATGAGTATATCCTCGATTACAGCATACTGCATAACCTCTGTATGGGAAACAAGGTTATGCTGCTGACTGCTACGCCCTTCAACAATCGCCCCGAGGATATCTACTCCATGCTGAAGCTCTTCCAGATTCCGAGTAAATCGACTCTTAAGACCGTAGAGAATCTGGGCACGGCATTCAAGGATCTGATTGCAAGATATAAGGAGCTGTCCGATTCGCAACGCAAAAAGAAGCTATCTCAGGCCGAGATCAAAGCGGAAGCCGAGGTAATAGCCAAAAGCATACGCTCGATCATATCGCCGCTGGTGGTTCGCCGTTCGCGGTTGGACCTGGAGGACATTCCGGAATACCGGGAAGATCTGAAACGACAGCATATCTATCCGACCATCCCGGAAGCACCCATCGAACTGGGGTACAACCTGAACGAGGTCAAGGATCTCTACTTGCGGACACTCGACCTGATCTCCCCTTCGGACGAGGACAAAGAGAAGCACAAGGCGGATCCTGCATTCCGATATTTCAAGGCCTCTCGATACAAACCGACTGAATACATCGTTCCCAACGAAAACTTGCGGAAGGAACTCGATAAGGAGCTCAACGAAAAGATGGGAACCGGACTTTATATGCTGGCTGGACGTCAGGGAGTCGTATCCGATTTCATGCGCCGGTTGCTGGTACGTCGATTCGAAAGTTCGGTTGCCGCATTCCGGGAGTCTCTGAAGATGATGATCGACTCGTTTGAACGCATCCAGGCCTGGATTGAGAAGCGGGATAAGGTGCCGGTATACAAGAGAGGCATTCTGCCCGATGTAGAAGATTTTTATGAGACCTCGGACGATGATTTGACCGAGGAGATAACCGCCATGTTTGAAAAATACCAGGATCGCGGATTCTTCGAAATCGACATGAAGTACATTCAACGCGAAAAGTTCATGGCGGACATTCAATCGGACCTGCAGTTGCTGAAAGACATTCGAACCGAATGGTTTGGCGAGGAGCCTCAAATCCAATTCGATTATAAACTGGATGCGTTCCGCAAGTTACTGAAGAAGCTGCGCACGGAGGACCCGAAGCGAAAAATCATTGTTTTCACCGAGTTTGCCGATACGGCCAATTACCTGGGTACGGCATTGGAGAATGACAATCTGGGCGTTTTCAAATACACCTCCAAGGAGGCCTCCTCGACCAACAAGGAGACAATCCGTGCCAACTTTGACGCCGGATTGAAACCTCAATACCAGCGGGACGACTACCAGATTCTGATTGCGACGGACGCCATATCCGAGGGGTACAATCTGCATCGGGCCGGGACGATTATAAATTATGATATTCCCTACAATCCCACTCGCGTCATCCAGCGTATCGGGCGTATCAACCGAATCAACAAGAAGATGTTCGACAAGTTGTATATCTACAACTACTTCCCGACGGACATCGGCGAGGCTGAAACGCGAACCAAACAGATTTCTACCCTCAAGATGGCGATGATTCACGCCATCATGGGGGAGGATATGAAGGCGCTGACGAGCGATGAGCAATTGCACGCCTACTTCAAGGAGCGATACCAGGCCGAACTGGCCAAAAGCGAAGAGCGCTCCTGGGATACCCGATACCGAAATCTGCTGAACGAGCTGAAAGGAACGGAGGTTTATGCCGAGGCGCTGCAAATCCCGCATCGGGCTCGTATCGGACGTTCCGTCGAGAAGCCGAAATCGGGTGTTCTGCTCTTTGGCAAAAAGGGAAACGACTTTGTCTTCAAGATGGGGAGCGACACGGTTAGTGAACCAATCATGTTGACCTCTGAGGAGGCACTCAATCTGTTTGAGGCTACGCTTGAGGAGGCCCCGGTCGCCGTAAACGACCAGTTTGACAAAATCTATCAGCACGTCAAGAAACACCTCTTCCGGAATGGGACAACCGACGAAAAAGAGAAGTCGCGTCTCGAAGCCGTCGACAAGCTAAAGGTCTGGAAGAAGAACAAAACTCTGCCGCAGGACTATCTGGAAGATTTGCTGCGGATCATCCAGAACGACGGCTTGACCGGCGAGGAGATCCGCTTCATCAACAAGTTGACACCCAAAAACGTCAGCCACCTGCTGGAACGAATTCCCGAAGAGTACCTCAATCGGGTGGTAAACAAAATGAACAAAGTGGAAGAGGGCGACGAAACGCTGATTCTCGCCGAACAATTTAATTAGTTGAGACCATGAATTTTGACAAGAGATACGACAGATCCGAGTTCCTTCGTTTTTTGGAATCCTTCCTTTCGGAGGATTTTACCGAGAAGATCGAAGAGGTCCATATCGACCACAAGACAACCTACATTCGTCAGGTAACCCGCCTGGGGCGGTGCCAATCGCTCGACCTGCTGGTCTATGAGATGCGGCATAATTCCGTGAACGATGCCCGTGTCGGGCTGTCGAAAGAGGCGTTCCGTTTTCTGGCCAACGAATGGGAAGGACGGGCTTTGGTGCTGTTTGTCCCCGAGAATAACGATGCCAACTATCGTTTTTCGCTGATTACCATCGACCTGGATATGACAGAAGAGGGGAAAACGCTGAAACGCTACTCCAACCCACGGCGTTATTCCTACTATCTGGGCGAGGGCATCGCCTGGTATACCCCCAACAAGTATCTGAACGAGGCGGGGCGTGTCAAGGATGAAAAGGACCTGATTGGTCGTTTCTCGGTCGAGGTGCTGACCAAAGCCTTCTACCAGGAGCTGTCCGACTGGTATGCTTGGGCCGTCGACGAGGTTCGTTTCCCCAACAAACTGAATGACCCGACCGACGACGACAAGTTCAATGCCGAAAGCACCATCCGACTGGTCACCCGACTGATTTTCGTATGGTTCCTCAAACAGAAACATCTGATCCCCGAAGAGTTTTTCGACGAAACCTATATCCGGGAGAATCTGCTTGAGCACTTCAACCCCAATACGAAGGTGGACCTGTTCTCTAAATCGAACGAGAGCAAATACTACAAAGCCATCCTTCAGAATCTGTTCTTTGCCATGCTGAACAGCCCGATAACCCCGGAAGGGAGTACGGAACTTTCAGAGAGGCATTTCAGAAACGGCCGCAGCGATTATGACAACAACAAGCTCATGCGCTATGAGTCCATGTTCAAGAATCCACAACTTTTCGTGGAGTTGGCCAATCGGACCGTTCCTTTCCTGAACGGAGGCCTTTTCGACTGCCTCGACGACAAGGACAACGGAGTCTATATTGATGGATTCTCCGACCGCGAAACCGTGAAAAAGGCATTGATCGTCCCCGACTATCTCTTTTTTGGCGAGGAGGTAGGAAAGAACCTCGATCTTTCCGGCTGGTATGGCGATAACAAGAAAAAGAAAGTTTGTGCAAGCGGCATTATCGACATCCTGAAACGCTACAACTTCACCGTCGAGGAGAATACGCCGTTCGATCAGGAGGTGTCGCTCGACCCGGAGCTGCTGGGCAAGGTCTTCGAGAATCTGCTGGCCTCCTACAACCCGGAGACGCAGACCACGGCCCGCAAACAGACCGGCTCGTTCTACACACCGCGCGAGATTGTGCAATACATGGTTGACGAGAGCCTGGTGGCCCACCTCAAACGCACCGTGGGCGACGAACTCGAGGAACAATACCGCCAGTTGATGCGCTATACCGACGAGGAGGTTCCCCTGACCGACGCGCAGCGCAAACAGATCATGCAGTCGCTCTACCACTGCAAGATCCTCGACCCGGCCTGCGGTTCGGGAGCCTTCCCGATGGGTATGCTGCAACAGATGGTGCATATCCTCAACCGCATTGACCCCGACAACGAGATGTGGAAGGAGATGATGCTCAACGTAGCTATCGACGAAACCTCGGAAGCTTATCGCACGGCATCGTCCGATGAGCGTCGGGAGATGATTGCCGACATCGAGCGAAGTTTCGACGAAAGTGTCAATCGTCCCGACTATGCCCGCAAACTCTATCTTATCGAGAATTGCATCTACGGCGTCGATATCCAGCCTATCGCCATTCAGATCAGCAAGCTGCGTTTCTTTATCTCGTTATAATCGGCATTTCGAAAATTCCACTTTGAAATAATCGGATTTCAACCTCCGATCTTGAAATATCGACAAAAAAAGCAAAATTTAAGGGACGTTTAAAACATGCTTAAACGTCCCTTAAATTTGGATTACCCCCTATCTCTATTTATAATTGTAGTAACTTGGGGTATATTTATCCCAAAATAATAGCAGCCAAGATTGCCAGCCACACCATACCTCCTCCTGCGAGCGTCCATAGAATGTCCTGCATGTCGGCTTTCGGGTCGATCTTGCGCTCCTTGACAACGGCGGCCGTCAGGACGGCGATCATCGACACAATCAAAGGCAGCCACCGCCACCAGGCGCCCAACGGCACGGCCACGATCAACGCCGCGGAGGCGATGACCGCCCCGACTGCGAAGTGCTGGTATTTGTCCTTGGCAATGGCGTTGAGCCATCCGACGAGTTTATTGATAAGTCTTTTCATATATTTGCGGTATTTTGAGAGCTCGACCGACAGGTTACTTATCCGGGAACCGCTCCCTGATCTCGGCCTTCTTGGCAAGATAGAGTGCCTTCTGCTCGTCGGCTTCGAGTATCTTGCCCTCGGCCAGATAGCCCTCGTAGGCCATCAGGTATTGGTCCGCCTCGGCACGATAAGCCATCTCCCGCAACTGTTCGGGATCGGGCTGCGGCTCCGGATCGGGCGTGTGTTCCTCCCAGCCGACCCGGATGCGGTCATCTTCCTCTGTGTAGACCTCCCGGTAATGCTTCGGCGGATCGGATGGTTCAGGTTGCTCGTCGAAGATCACCTCTTTGTATCCAAGCGGGATCAGTTTGTCCGGACGCGGGTTGCAGACCAGCCCGTCGGCGGTCCTGATTGTTGTAGGGGCGTACTTCAGACGCCCGTCGATCAGTTTTGCGTAGTTGTTCATGTTTTCGGTTTATTTGATGATTATCTGCGGCGTTCCGTTCGCAGTCAAGTCATACCCACCGTCGCTTTGCAAAAGCGGCGGAAGATATTCATCATTCAGCGGGAACTGCTTGGCGCTGTCGAGCCAGGACAAGGCGACATCGGGAATCAGCTCGACACTATCTATGGTAATAGTCAATCGTCGGTCACTCAAATGAACACCGCCATAGTAATAGATACGGTTGATATTGTCCCGGTTGTTGATGACCTTGAGCGTAAAACTCCCATTTTGCGCAGGGATCATCGCCTGCCTATTCCCTACATATACAAAAGGTTCTCCGCTTTGATAATCTGACACAGAACCTTTAATCATCACGACCGCTCCCGTTTGAATAAATCTTCCCAATAAAAGCTCCCGATAGTAAACAGCATCGGGTTTTCCGGTCCATGTATAGGTAGTTATACCCGTGAGCTCAAACGGTTTCTCATGCCATTGTCCCACAAGGTTCTGCGGCAAATACTCGGCGATGCAGCCGAGCGTTCGTAACGACACAGGTTGAATTTCGACCCATGAATTTGCATCGGCATTTGGTACAGTTACACTAAAACCAGAGATATTAGTTCCTGTTGTGCGATATACAATCGTGGCGTCAGCCGCATCCTCCATATTGATAGGAAGACTACTATTGTCTGCCAGAACGCGTACGGGAGCATTACTACGATACTTGAATTTAGCTTCAACAACACATCCGACCGGATGCCCCATGAATTGATAGCTGTATACCGACAATAAACCTGACGATCCCCAAATTATATGTGCGTATCGACCCGTGAAACCATTAGCATTATCCTCTAAATAAGAGGTAACACCGGACCCTTCATTATTAGGATAGAACCTGATATTTCCAATGTTAGATTCAGAGGCTTCCCAACGATATTTATCGGCTAACGGTACCACATACCCTGCAGGATCGCCGTTGTTGTAGTGTGCGGCTACTTCTTCCGCGGAAAGGGCGTAGTTGAAATGACGGCAGAAATGGACCGGGCTTTTAGTAATATGTAACGGATCTCCAATGCGGAATAACGCGCTCGGCGTGTATGCTGTTGGTTGCATAGCACCTACCTCGATGCCATTGATATAACACATCGCAGTTGCTCCATCATAGGATATGACGGCATGTATATCGTCACCTATTGTCACCTATTGTCACCCGACTCACTTGTAGCGACTTATCTCCGCAGTGGAATATTATCGCATCCATTGGCGTGACGGCGATAGCTAGCATCGAGGTTGAGAATTGTGCCGGTCGTTGAGTGCCATCAGATTGGCGGAGATTAAAGAAGCACTCCATACTCCGCGGACCGTCGAACAATAGCCCGGCATCCGTCGATTCAAGATACCCTTTCGTGCAATTCACCCCCACCTGCTGCTCGCGTTCGCTGCGCAGCGCGGCGATCTTCAACAAACTTCGTCTGCGATCCATGGCTACTCGATGATTGCGCGGAGTTCCTCGATATTGATCTCGTAGGCTCGATTCGGCGCCGGGGTCTTGTAGCCGATGATGTCCACGAGGTCATCCGACCAGGTGAGCTCCGTGGCAACGTTTCCCGATGTGAAGAAGATCGCCGAAGTTCGGGCCGATTTTTCCACGGTCCCGATCTTCAGCGAGGTCAGCTCCCCGCAGATGTATTTGTGGTTGCCTTCGACGTTGATCGTGACATCCGCACCTTCGACGTTGACAACGACGGGGGCGGCCGCTGCGGCGGCTTCGAGAGCTTTGGCGGCAGCGTCGAGGGCGGCGGTTGCGGCATCCGTCGAAGCGGCCCCGGAGGCCAAAACCTGCCACCAAGCCCCGTCCGTCACCGGGTGTCCGAGGTTGTTATCCTGGAGTGAAACATAGGACGAATCGCCCGCTGTAACGAAGTCCAGGCGCTCGTATGTAATGCTCGCCGAATACGCCTTTTTGGGCGTAAGGCCCACTTTCCCTAAATTTGTCTTTGCCATATCTGTCAGTCGTTAATTTTGTAATACAAATGCCCATCATCCTTGAGTTCGAACTCGGAACCGCGGCCGTAGCCGGACTGGTAATTCACGCCCAGGAGCATTGTCGCCGGATCAATGTCGAACGTGGCGAAGATCGGACCGCCATCCGAGCGGACGGACGAGGTGATATAGTCTTTTGTCGCTTCATCCCAGAAGGCCCAGTAATTCGTATCGTCGACCGTTACGATCTTCGGAGGGTGGTCGGCCAGAGACTTCGCACGCGCAGCCTGCTGGTCGGCGTTTGAGGCTGATTTTTTTGCACGTTCAGCAGCCTTATCCGCACTATCAG
>ERZ1504202.687-NODE-687-length-9369-cov-5.968113_pt1 | contig 9369 bp, 10 predicted proteins | sample MGYA00574887_ERZ1504202 | MGnify/ENA primary metagenome ERZ1504202 (study PRJEB39906, sample SAMEA3182068) | gut metagenome | biome: human; feature: gut; material: Stool; isolation source: human stools | place: Canada | collected 2013-11-18 ... | reverse complement strand
CCGTCCTCACACAATCCCCGGTATTTGTCGATAATCCGCTTGGCGATGTCAAGCAAGCGGATATTGGAAACCACGCCCGTTTTCTGACGGTTGATGTTGATCCACTCATGGTCGTCGAAGTAGGTTCGGATATTTTCCTTTGTGAGATTGCGCATATCGGCGAAGGACAAGCCCGTGAATGCGCAAAACAGGTATAGGTCGCGGTAAAGTTCCTGCTTGGCGTTCTTCAGTTTCCCTTCCATCAACTGCCGTATTTCGTCTTTCGTCAGGAAGCTGCGTGTCGTTTCCTCCTTTTTGATTTCATACTCCCTGAACGGGTCGCGCGTGAGCCACTCGTTGTTGATGGCGATGAACACCATCGTCCGCAGCGGGCATACGTACAGCCACACGGTATTGGTACAGCAATGCTTGTCCGTGCGGAGGAACATCTCGAAGTCGGAGATGAATGCAGGGGTAAGCTCCTTCAAGGCGATGTCCTTCACATGGTAGCGGATGTTGAGGAACTCTTGCAGGTGCTTGTACACTGTCTTGTACTTGGAAAGCGTGGCTTTGGCTTTCATGCCCGCCTCCACCTGCTTCTCGTAGTCCTCATTATGCCGGTTGAATACCTGCATCAAGGTATGGTAGCGGTGTTCAAGTCCGAGAAAGGCGTTCTTGACCTTTTCTGCCGTGACGTAGTTGTCACGCTCCATGATTTCCTGATAGTGCTTGTTGATGCGCACGCGCATTTTGTCGAGCAGGCGGTTCGTTTCGAGTGCCGCTGTGCTTCTGCCCATGACACGCCCGCCTTTGGTGTCCCATAACTTCGGATCGACGGTCAGCTTGCAACTGAATTGTGTCTGGCTTCCGTCCACCGTGATACGTCCCATGACGGGCACTGTACCGTCTTTTTTCACTACCTGCCGTTTGAGGTAGAAGATAACTGAAAATGTACTCTTCATCTTTCTGAACTTTTTTGGTTTCAAAATTACTTGGTGAAGAGTCCTTCGTCGATACGCAAATCGCAGAGGAATGGTGCAACTATCATCCGTTACCGAAATTGTTGCATGAGTTGTCAGTAACTCACTATATAATAGCGTATTTCTCTATTCTTCCTAAGTTCCGATACCACCAATTATGCAGGGTAACGAATCGGTAACGTAGCGAAGTCCTAACTTGGTTCAGACTTGGCTTTTTCCGTCATTCAGTTGCAGAAGCTATTTTCTTAAAAAGCCTATTTCTCAATAACTTTGCTCTACTTTTCCATATCTCACCGATTATTGCTACCTTTGTTATACAAACTGAAAAAATATGAAAGCAACATCTATGTATATTTATCTGGAAGGTGCCAGGTTTTTCGCTCACCACGGAGTCGATCCACAAGAAACAATAGTAGGAGCTAATTTTATAATTGATTTAAGACTAAGAACCGATTTCACCCATGCAGCACAAACTGACGAACTGAAAGGCACCGTAAGTTATGCTGATATATATGCAGTCGTCAAAAAAGAGATGAAAACTCCATCCAAACTTTTAGAGCATGTCTGTGAACGCATAGGGCAAAGACTGTTTAATGATTTTCCAACTATTCAGGAAATAATCATCCGGTTGTCAAAAGAAAATCCGCCTATGGGCAGTGATTGCAGAAATGTTGGAGTAGAAGTACATTATACACGATGAAAAAAATTATCTGACAAACATCCAGTCATTTAATTAAGTTCACCCTATTACATGCCCTCCTCTTAAAAACGTAAATATGCTATCGTGCAAATAACAACACAAACCAATAATAATGAATATACAGACCATGTTCATGACCCTACTTATTAAAATAAAGAAAGTTGTTTTCTTCCTTCAGAATGATAAAATTTCATGGTAGCACTGATTCCTAATGTTTCTATTCTGCGATAAAAAACCTCATTCAAATAGGGAGCATTAGGAGAAATGCATTCAGAACGGTCTTCAAAATAAGTTTGATATCGCTTGGCCATCTTTGGAAAAATCCGCTCTACCTTATCATAAAAATAATCACGGGAGCCCCGTCTTAAAGTTACCCCGAACAAAGGAAGCACATAGGACGCTCCTGCTTCGGCAGCCTTCTCTACTATTTCCTCAATATCTTCTATAGAATCGTTTATAAAAGGCAAAACAGGCATCAATGCCACTCCTGTATATATACCCCGATCGGACAATATCTTCATCGCCTTAAAACGCTCGGAAGATGCCGGTGCATTAGGCTCCAGTTTGCGCGCCATCTCGTCATCCGCTGTAGTGATAGTAAAACTAACGGCAGCATAAGTGCGCCCTATATCCTGCAATACATCGGCATCACGAGTCACAAGACTACTCTTTGTTATCACATGAACAGGAAAACGATGTTTGGCAATAATTTCCAACGCACCTCCAGTCAGCTTCATCTGTTTTTCCAACGGCATATAAGGATCATTCATTGAACCTGTGCCAATGGTTGCTTTTCCACGTTTCGTTCCCAGTTCATGATCCAGTAATTCCAAAGCATTCTTCTTTACAGAGATATGAGAAATATCACCAACACCATAGCAAGAACTACGTGTATCACAATAAATGCAACCATGTTGGCACCCTCTATACAAGTTCATGTTATAAGCAATTCCCCAATAATTATCTTTACTTTTCAAACGTGACAGAATAGACTTTGTTTCAATAGATTTTACCTCATGAACATTCATTTTACAGCTCCTTTTCTTTTTTGATCAAATTTCATCAAACAAAGATACAGGAATAATGCTATAAAAAGAAATATAAAGAGAAGCAATTTAAAAAAGTTTCAACTGGGAAAAATGTTTTTTGCCCAACAAATAATATTTCATAACAATGCTAAAATGAGTCCGTTCCGGAATTATCTCATCTGTAGACTTCATCATATTTTCTATACGAGAAGCGGCAAAAGAATATCTTATATCCTCAAATTCTCTCCGCGCCTGCATTACAGCACGCGCATTCGCTCTATCCTTTTTCAGATAAAAAACAAGGGCAGCCACTCTATCCAGTATACCACGTATAAAAAGTACATGTTCCAATTCCTTATCCGGCAAATTCTTATAAAGCATCAACAGATTATTTCTGAAATTCAAAAAAGTCTTTCTCGGATTCTCTTTTTTCAACGTAGCCCCTCCTACATGATATACCACACTTTGCGGAATACAGACAAGCTTTTTTCCCCTACTGCGCAAACGCCAGCACAGGTCAATTTCTTCCATGTGGGCAAAAAAATGACCATCCAAACCTCCAACTTCACGATAATCAGCCAACCGGATAAAAAGAGCAGCTCCCGTAACCCACATCACCTCCGTTATCGTATCATATTGTCCGCAATCCTTCTCAACAACATCAAAAATACGTCCTCTGCAAAAAGGATATCCATACCGGTCGATAAATCCCCCCGACGCTCCGGCATATTCAAAATATTCCTTATTATGCCAACTTAATAATTTAGGTTGGCAGGCAACTGTTCCGGAATGGGTGTCCATATAATCCAGCAAAGGTTCCAACCAATGCGGAGTAACCTCCACATCACTATTCAGTAAAACTACATATTCTGCATCAACTTGCTCCAAAGCCCGGTTATATCCTTCGGCAAAACCATAATTCTGATCCAGCTCAATCAAACGGACTACAGGAAATTCAGAACGAAGCATTTCAAGCGACCCATCAGAGGACGCATTATCAGCCACACATATTTCAATCCCCTCTCCTACTGAATTATCCATAACAGAAGGTATAAACTTACGGAGCATATCCACCCCATTCCAATTCAATATAACAACAGACACCCTTTTCATTTCTTTTCAGACTAATACCAAATGTATGGAATAATTCAGACTAAAACACCCTTCAACGCTGTACCCTCTTCATTAAAGCCTCCCATTCTTACACGAATCAACTGATTATCCAATTGATCATCGTGATCCATCTCCACCCGGATGTAATTATCAGTAAATCCATACATAGGAGTTCCAGCCTTAGATTTTTCCATTAATACCCAAGCTTCCCTTCCTATATGAGAGGTATAGAACGCCTTTGTCTTCGCATCAGATAAAGCCAACAATCTCTGGCTACGGCGATGCTTCTCCTCAGGACTCACCACATACTCTATTTTCAAGGCCTGCGTACCGGGACGTTCCGAATAACTGAAAACATGTAACTGCGTCACATCAAGCCCTTCAATAAAACGATAAGCATCTTCAAAATATTCCTCTGTTTCACCACGTGTTCCCACAATTACATCCACGCCAATAAACGCATCCGGCATGATTTCCTTAATTTTGCGTATCTTGGAAGCAAACAATGCAGTATCATATCGACGTCTCATCAATTTCAACACATCATCGCTTCCCGACTGCAAAGGAATATGAAAATGCGGCATGAATGCACGTGAACGTGACACATATTCTATTATTTCATCCGTCAGCAAGTTGGGTTCAATAGACGAGATACGATAACGTTCAATCCCTGCCACCTGATCTAAAGCCTTTACCAGATCAAAGAAACTTTCACCGGTTGTCTTCCCGAAGTCTCCAATATTCACCCCGGTAATTACAATTTCCTTCCCTCCTTCAGCTGCGGCCTGCCGCGCCTGTTCCACAATCTCTTCAATACGTCCGTTCCGGCTACGCCCACGAGCAAACGGAATTGTACAATAAGAACAGAAATAATCGCAACCATCCTGCACTTTCAGAAAATAACGAGTGCGGTCACCCCTAGAACACGAAGGTGAAAAACTACGTATGTCTTTTGCAGCTGTCGTAATCGCCTCACCTTGAGGATGCTTTTCCAAATTTCCGAGATAATTCATCAACTCTCCCTTTTGTTCAGCTCCTAAAACAACATCCACCCCTTCTATATTAGCCACCTGGTCAGGTTTTAACTGGGCATAACATCCCGTCACTACTACATAGGCACCCGGATGCTGTTTAACCAAACGATGGATGGCCTGACGGCATTTCTTATCCGCAACCTCGGTTACAGAGCAAGTATTAATAACACAAATATCAGCTTTCTCACCCTTACGTGCTGTACGTATACCTGCTTCTTTCAGTGTTTTACCGATGGTTGAAGTTTCTGAAAAGTTTAATTTGCAGCCTAATGTATAATAAACAGCCGTTTTATCCTGGAAAATTGTCGTATCAATCATACCTTTTTATCTAATTAGCGAGCAAAGGTACATATTATTCTGCTTAAATTTTTTAGAATACCAATAATTATGCTTATTTTTGCACATTACATCAAAAATTGTGCAATGATAAAAGAAAACTTTATCAAGCTATATGAGAATAGCTTCAAAGAAAACTGGGATCTTCCCTGTTACACAGATTATGGTGAAGATACCACGTTTACATACGGACAAGTAGCGGAAGAAATAGCTAAGATACACTTGTTATTCCAATATTGCAGCCTGCGCCGTGGTGATAAAATATCTATTATAGGTAAGAATACTTCCCGTTGGTGTATCGCTTATTTGGCAACTGTTACATACGGAGCTATTGTAGTTCCTATTCTACAAGACTTCAAGCCGAATGATGTCCATCATATTGTAAATCATTCCGAATCCACATTCCTGTTTACCAGCGATAATATTTGGGAAAATTTGGAAGAAGAAGCATTAAGTGGATTACGCGCTGTATTTTCTCTAACAGATTTCAGATGCCTGCATCAACGTGACGGTGAAACTGTCCAAAAATTCATGAAAAATATGGATGCAGCAATGAAAAAGAATTTCCCCAAAGGCTTCTATAAGGAAAATATCAATTATACAGAACTCTCCAATGAGAAGGTCATGTTACTGAATTATACCTCAGGAACTACCGGATTCAGTAAGGGAGTAATGATTACGGGCAATAATCTGGCAGGAAACGTTACCTTCGGTATCCGTACAGAACTTTTAAAGAAAGGAGAAAAGGTACTTTCCTTCCTTCCCTTGGCCCATGCATACGGATGTGCTTTTGATTTTCTAACCGCTACTGCTGTCGGCACACATGTCACCTTATTAGGCAAGACACCTTCTCCCAAAATATTGATGAAAGCTTTTGAGGAAGTAAAACCCAACCTTATTATTACAGTACCATTAGTTATAGAAAAAATTTATAAGAATGTAATTCAGCCGCTCATCAACAAACGCAGCATGAAATGGGCGCTTAACATACCTTTACTAGACAACCAGATTTATGCACAGATTCGCAAAAAACTGATTGACGCATTAGGCGGACGTTTTAAAGAAGTCATTATCGGTGGAGCTGCCATGAATCCGGAAGTCACCGATTTTTTCCACAAAATAAAATTTCCGTTCACCATCGGTTACGGCATGACCGAATGCGCCCCACTGATCAGTTATGCTCCATGGAATGAATTTATACCTGGTTCTGCCGGAAAGATACTGGATATCATGAAAGTCCGTATCGACTCGGATGATCCTTATAACATAACCGGAGAAATACAGGTATGTGGTGAAAACGTAATGAAAGGTTATTATAAGAATGAAGAAGCTACCCGTGAGGTATTTACTGAAGATGGTTGGTTGAAAACAGGCGATTTAGGTACAATAGATGCTAACGGATTCATTTATATAAGAGGCCGTAGTAAAACCATGATCTTGAGTTCTAATGGACAGAATATTTTTCCTGAAGAGATAGAATCCAAGCTAAATAATATGCCATTCGTTCTAGAAAGTTTAATCATAGAGCGCAACAAGAAACTGGTAGCTTTAGTATATCCTGATTATGAAAGTCTGGACAGTCTGGGACTCAATACCCCCGAAAACCTAAAAACAGTAATGGATGAAAACTTGAAGAATCTGAATAAACTGGTAGGAAACTATGAACAAGTGAGTAAAATACAACTTTATCCCACAGAGTTCGAAAAAACTCCCAAAAAAAGCATCAAGCGATTCTTATATAACAGTATTACCGAAGAATAAATATGTTGTAAAACATGCTACTAATCAGCAAAATAGGTTGTATAACATAAAAAATTAGAAAAAAAGTTGTTCTTTTTGGTACAACGTATTAAAAAAGTGTATACCTTTGCATCGTTTTAAGAAAGCAACATTAGTATTACAGATTTAAAAAGCAAAGAAAATGAAAAAATTAGTATTTTTGTTCGTAGCCTTCGCAGCTGTTTCTTTCGCATCTTGCGGAAACAAAGCTGCTAACAACAACGCAGAAGCAACTGATTCAGTTGCAGTAGTAGAAGAAGCTGCTGTTGTAGAAGAAGTTGTAGCAGATTCAGCTGCTTGTGACTCTACAGCTGCTTGCTGTGACTCTACTAAGGCTGAATAATTCAGTACGAACTCTAGAGAGAATTGAAAGTCTGCCGTGCGAAAGCACAACAGACTTTTTTTATGTTTTTACCTCTCCCTTTCTGCCAGCATTCCATTGCTTTACAATACAAATTATCTACTTTTGTTTCTCGAACCACAAACAAAAGCAGAATATGAAAAAGACAAATCTAAAAGAGAAACTTCAAAACTGGAAGTTGGGAAATTATTTCCGCGAATTATCAATTGTCACTGCCGGAGTATTTATCACTCTTGCCGGAACTGATTTTATAAACAGTGCCTCACAAGAGAAGCAGATAAATAAAAGTATGCAAATGATAAAAATGGAATTAGAAGAGAATTTAAAAAGTATCAATCAGGCCGAAGCCGCATATTTAAATGAAATTAATTTCTTCCGATTGTTAATACAAAAACAGGATTCACTTCAAACCATTAAAGCTTCTATTTTAGAAAACAATGCCAATGCTCCTTTTGCGTATGAAAATTGTGAGTATTCGGAAGATGCGCTAGAAGTACTGAAAAGCTCAGCGCTGATGCAGCAGATACCTGACAAAGAGTTCATTTTAAAACTTTTACAAGCCTATAAAGGATGCAGAAAAATAAATGAAGACAACAAAGACTATTATAAATACAAACAGGACCATATAACTCGCTATTTATCTCACCAAACCAGCAATAATATTCATAAAAATTATAACAGTATTTATGAAGTATGGGCAGCCAGACTACAAGAATATGATATCAAACAACTGATCCTCACTATGCCAAATACTTTTAATGAAAATCCTTTTACCACTCCTCAAAAAGTTATAAAAGAAACGATTGAATTAATAAATCAAACATATTAAAAAGAAAAAGCCCGGCTCTCACGAACCGGGCTTTTTCAGCAACTACTTCGAACGGGATCTCTACAGAAACTTCCTTGTGAAGTTTAACGATAGCTTTGTAAGAACCAACTTCTTTCACTGCATCTTTCACAACGATAATCTTTCTGTCAACCTTGTGACCCAATTTTTCCAATTCCTCAGCAATTTGAATGTTGCTAACAGAACCGAAAATAGTACCTGTGGCACTCACTTTAGTAGCAATAGTCAAGGTTACATCCTTCAACTGTTCTGCCATAGCTTCAGCATCTTTCTTAATCTTTTCCAATTTGTGAGCGCGTTGTTTCAGCTCTTCTGCCAACATTTTCTTAGCTGAAGGTGAAGCAATCACTGCCTTACCAGTCGGAATAAGATAGTTACGACCGTAACCAGACTTCACAGTTACAATATCATTTTTGTAGCCTAAGTTCACTACGTCTTCTTTCAAAATTATTTCCATACTTATTCCTCCTTATTATTTCATCATGTCAGTTACAAATGGAAGTAACGCCAAGTGACGTGCTCTTTTAACAGCCTGCGCAATACGACGTTGGAACTTCAGAGAAGTACCTGTAATACGGCGAGGAAGGATTTTACCCTGTTCGTTCAAGAATTTCTTCAAGAATTCAGGATCTTTGTAATCAATGTACTTAATACCACTTTTTTTGAAACGGCAGTATTTTTTCTTCTTTACGTCTACTGAGGGCGGAGTTAAATATCTGATTTCTGATTGTTGCTGTGCCATGATTAATCCTCCTTTTTAGTTGATTTAACATTTCTTCTCTTAGCAGCATATTCAGCAGCGTATTTATCCATTTTAAAAGTCAAGAAACGGATAACACGTTCGTCACGACGGAAGTTAATTTCCAACTTTTCAATAACCTGCGGTTCTGCTTTGAACTCTATCAACTGATAGAAACCAGTTGATTTCTTTTGGATGGGGTAAGCCAGCTTTTTCAAGCCCCAGTTTTCCTCATTGATAATCTCTGCACCTTCTGCAGTCAGAATACCTTTGAATTTCTCTACCGCTTCCTTCATCTGAACATCAGATAAAACGGGAGTTAAAATGAAAACGGTTTCGTATTGATTCATACTACGTTTATTAAATTATTAAATTAAATTTCAAATGCGAGTGCAAAAGTAGATATTTTATCTTAATCTACAAAGAGTTATCGCAATTTTCTTCAAAAAATATAGTTTCATTTTACAATTAAT
>ERZ1504202.551-NODE-551-length-11315-cov-4.931883_pt1 | contig 11315 bp, 10 predicted proteins | sample MGYA00574887_ERZ1504202 | MGnify/ENA primary metagenome ERZ1504202 (study PRJEB39906, sample SAMEA3182068) | gut metagenome | biome: human; feature: gut; material: Stool; isolation source: human stools | place: Canada | collected 2013-11-18 ... | reverse complement strand
AAAAGCCCCCGACTTTGATGCCTACGGATTGTTCCGTGCTACGCACTCCCACAATACATTTGCCATCCAAATGCGGCATCTTAAATTCCATGATATCACAATATCCATCCATTCTCTCTGGCATAAAATCCGGTTTTAAATCCTTGTCCTGCGTTTGGTATTGCCATTTTAATAAACCTAGATTATTCACGGCTCAGCCGTGAAAGTTGCTGAAAGCCACATAGTTACTGTATTTTCGCTGAATATTGCTTTTCATCTATCAGGTGAATGAAAAAAGAGCATCCATTTGTGGTAAAATTAAGGTGTTCAAAGTCTTAACAATCCCAAACAAAGGAGCCCTTTATGAGTATTGTAAACACCTTAGCCTTAGAAAGCAATAGACAGATTAAAATAAATTTTGATGGAGGAGATCTCTCATCCGATGCAGGCTTGCTTCTTATCAAAGAATTCATAAGTAAACTTGGTATTGATACGCTTTTAGAAAAAGCGTTTAAAACCAATGATCCTGTATTCAAGTCTGTACTTGAAAAAGATGCGCTTGCATCACAGCCTACGGTATCAAGATTCTTTAACCGTATGGATGAAGACACTTTAAACCAGTTCCTTGCGATTGCCAGAGTACTTCGGAGGAAAATTTACAGTGTTCAGATGCCACAGGCTGTTATTCTGGATCTGGATTCCACTCTTCTTGATGCATACGGCAGACAGCAACCGGATTTTGTTTCTTTGTATCCATATCTGTCCTCCTTTTGTTAGTTTTAACTAACCATATTTCATAAAAAAACCGACAATTTATGATTCCTGTGTTCACAAATTATCGGTTGATAATCCATGCATCTGACCGCTTTTTCCTAGAAATACTCTTTCCAGCCGTTATAATAAAAGGAACGCAGCTCCCTGATATATCCTTGCATGACATAAAATCACTTCATCAAATTCCTCAATACGGCTTGCCATAATTCCTTGCAATTTAAAACACCGTTTTTAAAACGGTGTTTTAAATATAGCATACTTTAAACTTTCTGTCATTCACTGATTATAATTTCATATTTCTCAACCATTTTCAGAACTTCCGCCATAAAATCGTCTTTTCCATGGGTAAGGTATGCAAAACTAATTTTGTATACCCCCTCCTTTGTATAAATCCGCAGCTTTTTCCAGGTTCTTTTCCCCTGCTTTACTGCTGTAACTGCTTCGATTCTCTGTATGTTCCGCCAGTATAACTCCGTTTCCTTTCGTATAGGATGTTTTATCATCATTTTTTCTTCCGAATACCGTACTCTTGTATTACACATGATAAACAGAAGGATCAAACATGCCACACCGTAAATCGGCGCAAACAACAGGGAAAACCATTCCGAAGGCTCACTCTGTGAAAAACCCCGCAATGGATTTTCCTCCCCCGAAAGCAACAGCATTGCCAGATATTCCAGCAGGATTAAAATTCCCAATCCTGCCAGAATATAGTACTCCGTCCCATATCGCAGAATCCGCTTCTGCGGACTTTCGTAGACCTGAGAGCGGTAATACACGGCAACCGTTTCAGGGCATTTCTTCCTGAGTGCGTCACAGAATAGCTCATAATTCAACATGCCGATACCCACTGTGAGGATTTTTGTTCCATCCGAAAGATATAAATTAACCATATTATCAAAGCTGCCGTCTATTTTCCGGATTTCCTGCCATCTGACTGTCCGGGGCTTCTGAAAGGCTTTTTCTATCTGTATTGTATCTCCATTAAAATAAATACATTCCCTCGCCATGATATTTCCCGCAAATATGGTAACTATTAAAAGCAGAATTGCCATTGCCACACACAGGCTCCACATCCCCCTCGCCTCCCCGGGGGCTCCGTCCATTATGTAAAGGATGCTGAAAATTCCCACAAAAACAACTGCCAGCACTCCCAGCGCATATACGACATACCTTTTCCCCGGCGGCTGACATAATATTGCCATTCCCTCCGGGATTTTATTTATCTGCCGCCGGTTTCTGCCCGTTATCAGATAAATGATACCGACGGTCAGAACCAGTATAAGCGTAAACAACAGTTTCTCCATCTTCCCTTTACCCCCTGTATTTCGCAATAACGGAAACAACCTTGTCCATTTCCAGCGGCTTCGACAAGTGCTCATTCATACCCGCCATGCGGCACCTCTGAGCATCCTCTGCAAAGGCATTTCAGAAGCTTTCCCCCTGCATCCCTGACAAAAGGTTCGCGGTGGAAAGTCGGATTATGATGCGCGCAACATTCAGCGTTTCCACAGGCAGCCCGGAAAAAAATGCGGCAACTAACGGCGCACTTTCTTCCTCCTGATGCCTGCCATCGGTAATACACCTCTAATATTGATATTTTTTCAAAAGTTGCTCTCTTTTGAATAATACTGATATTTTCACCAAACTTCACAATATCGGACATTTGGAATCTGTTGAACGAAGCTGACTGAAAGTATTCAGATTGATAGCAACGAAAATATAGTCATTTTTCAGACATTATTTCAATATCTGATAACTCATCATGAAAAGAATAACCAACATACACATAAATACTTTAACCAGTTTCTGGTATGTCGTTTTCGCCGGATTTATGACCGGGTTCCATGTTTCCTCTGTTCCCGGCATATTGTTTATATTGCTCCGATTTCCTCCGGTTTCCTTCTGAGCACAGAGCCGGTTTGACGCATAAGTAAGCATTTCCTTTGCCGCCTCTGCCTCCTGCTCCGACACCTCAAGCGTCCTACCATCTGCAAAGGTGATCCTTTTCCATCTTCCATTCTTATTTTTCGAGTAAGTCCATCCGCTGATGTCTGTGAGAAGCGGAAGATAGTACACACCGGCTGCGTCCTGTTCATCAATGATAAAATGATAAGTGACCGTGAACAATCTGTTCCTGAAAACCGGCTGCATAAGAAAATATTCCGTACAGAAAAGCTCTCTGATTTGCTTACGTTGTCCCCAGGCATCAAAGCAGGAAAGTGTCCGCATGATTGGATGAATGACAATAAGAACGACAAACACTGCTCCTGTCAGCAGCAAAAAGGCTGCGTATAGCATAATCGATGCATTATCGCTGAAAGGCGACGCCGCTTCCCTGAGCATCACTCCGCAAAGGGGAATCACCAGCGCGGCTTCCATCAGAAAGGTACCCCGAAAAACGGCATTCTGGCAAAACAGATAATAAAAGCCGACAAAGGTAACAGCATTTTTTCCACTGCGGTAGCGAAGCGGAATCCGCATAAGCAAAAGCTCAGACAAAAGACCGACAAGCAGCACCACTTCCTTACACACAAGTATATAAGTCCCATACATCCATATGTATAACCCTATTCCGTGGGAGGAGCCATAAAGAGCCAGCAAATCTCCGTCCTTTGCATTTTCCAGAACACTATGCAGGATATTTTCCCCGAAAATCAGGTGATAGCCTATACCACACACCAGTATAATCCATGCAATATAATCCGGAATACTGGACAGCGCCCAGCGTTTGCAGCTGCCATGCTCGTGCTTCCGCTGACGCCAGAACCCGATTCCCCATAGAACCGGATAAAGAAACACAACAAGAAGCAGCGCAAGGTTCGTTTCCGGCAACATTGTCGTTATAAGCAGACTCAGACATTTTGCCCGTGAAGTTTCTCTCAGAAGATTCGGCACATGTGTGAAAAACGATGCCACCGCCACCAAAAGTATCGCAAAGATTCCCGGTATCGCCATCAGACTGACTGTTTCCGCTTTTGACTTACGTTTCACCAGATGGTACAGGTCAGCAAGATACAGACTTGCATTCAGATAAAGAAGTAGCATCGTAAGCCAAAAGCCCGGTAAATAATCAGAACCCGCCTTATACAATCCAAAGAAATCCCAGAGTGCTTCTATCATTTTTCCTTCTTCTTTCCATTACGCTTTTATAACTATTTATTCTTCCATTAAACTTCCATCTACTAATTTTTCACAGTTTATTCTGCAATGGGAATGGGTTTTCGGTCTCCATCCCGACCTTATGAACATTTCTTTTTATATAAATAATCCTATGTTATTCACGGCACAGCCGTGAAAGTGGCTGAAAGCCACATAGTTACTGTATTTTCGCTGAATATTGCTTTTCACCTATCAAGTGAATGAAAAAAGAGCATCCATTTGTGGTAGAATTAAGGTGTTCAAAGTCTTAACTATCCCAAACAAAGGAACCCTTTATGAGTATTGTAAACACCTTAGCCTTAGAAAGCAATAGACAGATTAAAATAAATTTTGATGGAGGAGATCTCTCATCCGATGCAGGCTTGCTTCTTATCAAAGAATTCATAAGTAAACTTGGTATTGATACGCTTTTAGAAAAAGCGTTTAAAACCAATGATCCTGTATTCAAGTCTGTACTTGAAAAAGATGCGCTTGCATCACAGCCTACGGTATCAAGATTCTTTAACCGTATGGATGAAGACACTTTAAACCAGTTCCTTGCGATTGCCAGAGTACTTCGGAGGAAAATTTACAGTGTTCAGATGCCACAGGCTGTTATTCTGGATCTGGATTCCACTCTTCTTGATGCATACGGCAGACAGGAAGGCAGAGCCTTTAACTTTCACTATCAGAGCAATGGTTATCATCCACTTGTCTGTTATGATGGAATGACCGGGGTCTGATAAAAATCCAGCTGCGTGATGGAACACAGTATTCCTACACCGGAGTAGTTGATTTTTTGCAGCCGGTACTGGGTGAATATCTGCATGACTATCCGGAAATCCCTATTCTACTTCGTGGTGATAGCGGTTTTTCTACGCCTGATCTTTATAAGCAGTGCGCGAAAACGGCACAAGCTATGTGATTCGGCTGAAGGAGAATGTTTTCTTTCTATAATTTAAGAGAATTTGACAAAAAATACCGCATTTCTGCGGCTTGTAGGGATTTTAGTGTTGAGCAAGTGGCGAAGACCCGTCAAGTTAAAAATCGAACATATTTTTGGAATATATGTTTGCTTTTTACTTTTTGCTATGCTATAATCGTTATATAAATCAGTAAGAACAGATGTTTTACGGAGGTCATTTATGGGCTATGGAAAAATTACTGCCAAGCAGCAGGAAATATTAGATTATATCAAAGATGAGATTTTAAAAAGAGGCTATCCCCCCACAGTGCGTGAGATATGTGAGACGGTGAACTTAAAATCCACCTCTTCCGTTCATTCTCATCTGGAGACATTGGAGAAGAACGGCTATATCCGCAGAGACCCCACCAAGCCCCGTGCCATTGAGATCTGCGACGACAGCTTCCAGATGGTGCGTACCGAGATGGTCAGCCTCCCCGTGATCGGTAATGTTGCTGCCGGGCAGCCTATTCTGGCCGAAGAGAACGTTCAGGACTACTTCCCTGTTCCCGCCGATGTAGTACCCAAGGGAGAATCCTTCATTCTGAATGTCCGCGGAGAGTCCATGATCAATGCCGGTATTTTCAACGGTGACCGTGTCTTCGTTCATGTCCAGAACACAGCGAATAACGGTGAGATCGTTGTGGCCCTGATCGATGATTCCGCTACCGTCAAGACTTTCTATAAGGAGAAGGGACATATCCGTCTCCAGCCGGAGAACGACACCATGGATCCCATCATTGTCGATGACTGTCAGATTCTCGGTACGGTGTTCGGAGTATTCCGTTTCTACAAGTAACTGACATCATGAAGTCTCCATATATAAATCAACTCTTTTTTGAGCATTTTTACAAGAAGTTCTGACAGATACCTTTCTGACATTCCATAAAAAATTCCCCTGCGCTGTATAGTCACAAGGGAATTTTTAATTACAACTTTATGAAATTACACAGAAATCATCTGTCAGATCTTACTCCTCCGGGAACCGTACCTTCATATAAGAAATGATCTCATCCACACATCTTTCATATCCCAGCTTGGAGCTGTCCAGACACAGATCGTAATTTCTTGCATCTGTCCATTCCCGTCCGGTATGATACTTATAGTACTCCGCACGGTGCTTATCCGTCTTATTGATAAAGCGCTCCAATTCCTTCGGGCTCATGCTATGCTTCTTCGCTGCGCCTTCCAGACAATATTCCTTCGGGGCATGAATAAATACGCTGAGGACATTCGGATAATCCTTCAACACATAATCCGCACACCGTCCGATAATGACACAGGATTCCTCCTTTGCCAGATCCCGAATGATCTTTGCCTGATAATTAAACAGATTATCTGTAGAGGTAAAATCATCACTTTCCGGAGGAATCAGTTCCCCGTGATACTCCTTTTTCGCAATATGGAACAGCTTCGTGCTCTTCACTTTTTCATCTGCATTTACGAACAGCGCTTCATTGATGCCACTGTCATCACTTGCCAGCTTCATCAGCTCCTTGTCATAGTAATGAACATTCAGCTTCTTCGCCAACATCTCACCGATGGTTCGCCCGCCGCTTCCATACTGTCTTGCAATGGTAATGACTACATTATTCATTTCGATCACCATACCTTTCTGTCTCTGCTGCTTCCACCCGCAGCGGCTTAAATCAAGAGTTATTCACCCAGATATGCTTTCTTAATGGAATCATTATTCAGAAGGTCGCTTGCCTTGCCTTCCAGAACAATCTTACCGGTCTCCAATACATAAGCTCTGTCTGCGATGGACAATGCCTTCTTCGCATTCTGCTCTACCAGCAGAACTGTAGTACCGCTCTTGCTTACTTCCTGGATAATATCAAAGATCTCATTTACAAAAATAGGGGACAGTCCCATGGACGGCTCATCCATTAAAATAATCTTGGGATGAGACATTAATGCTCTACCCATGGCCAGCATCTGCTGTTCACCACCACTCAAGGTACCCGCCATCTGATTCTGACGTTCCTTCAAACGGGGAAAGCGGTCAAATACGGTCTCCAGAGTCTGTGTGATCTCTTCTTTATCTTTTCTGGTGTAGGCACCCATCATCAGATTCTGTAATACGGAAAGCTGTGCGAAAACACGTCTTCCCTCCGGAACATGCGCCATACCCATGGATACAATCTTATGTCCGGGAATCTTGACCAGATCCTGACCTTCAAAAGTAATGGTTCCTTCCTTCGGTGTCAGCAGACCGGATACGGTGTGCAGGATCGTTGTCTTACCGGCGCCGTTGGCTCCGATCAGTGCAATGACCTCTCCCTCATCTACGTGAAAGGACACACCCTTTATGGCCTGTATCATGCCGTAATATACTTTAATATCATTTACTTCTAACATTGCCATAGCTGTTGTCCTCCTATTCACCCAGATAAGCCTTGATGACTTCCGGATTGTTCAGCACATCACTGGTCTTGCCCTGACACAGGACACGGCCAAAGTTCAGAACCGTAAGTTCCTCACAGATTCCGCCTACCAGTTTCATATCATGCTCGATCAGAAGGATCGTCATATCAAAATGCTCTCTGACAAAACGGATGGTCTCCATCAGTTCCAGCGTCTCGTTAGGGTTCATACCTGCAGCAGGCTCATCTAACAGAAGGAGCTTGGGCTTGGTAGCCAGTGCTCTCGCAATCTCCAACTTTCTCTGCTTACCATAGGGAAGATTGTCCGCCAGTGTTTCCGCTTCCTCTTCCAATCCGAATACCTTCAGAAGCTCCATGGCCTCCTCCGTCATCTGCTTTTCTACTTTATAATATTTCGGCAGACGTAAAATACCGGTAACCGTGCTGTAGCTCATATGATTATGCAGACCTACTTTTACATTGTCTATCACAGACAGATCCTTGAACAGTCGAATATTCTGGAAGGTTCTTGCAATTCCTGCCTGATTGATTTCGATGGTCTTTTTACCGGTAACATCCTTTCCATCCAGCGTAATAATACCCTCTGTGGGCTTATATACACCTGTCAAAAGGTTGAATACGGTGGTCTTACCTGCACCGTTGGGACCGATCAGTCCGTACAGGGAACCTTTTTCAATCTTAATATTGAAATCATCTACCGCACGAAGTCCGCCGAAAGAAATGCCTAAATTTTTTGCCTCTAATAATGCCATGATTATTCAGCCTCCTTTTTCACAGACTTCTTGAATCTGGCTGCCACTTTTTCTCTCCATTCAATACACTTCGGAGCCCAGTTGAACAGCATCATTACGATCAGTACGATGGAATAGATCAGCATACGATAATCGTTCAGACCACGCAGTAACTCCGGTAACAGGGTAAGGATTACAGAAGCAATAATGGAACCGCGAATATTACCGATGCCACCCAGTACAACGAATACCAGTATCATAATAGACATGTTATATCCAAAGTTCTTGGGTAATGCCGTCAGTGTGGACAGATTATGCGCATACAGTACGCCTGCTACACCTGCAAGTGCCGCAGAAATGGAGAATGCCATCAGTTTATACTTTGTAATATGAATTCCTACGGATTCCGCCGCAATGGTATTGTCACGAATTGCCATGATGGCACGTCCGTCTCTGGAATGAATCAGGTTCAATACAATAAACAATGTGATCAGCAATAACACAATACCAATGGTAAAGCTGGAATCATGAGGGGTTCCGGTGATACCCTGTGCACCTTTGATAATAACGTCTCCGTCCTCTGACATGTTCAGATCCATGGTATTGGTAAAGGAGATATGGAATCCATTCTCATCCCGGCCTACAAACATAATATTTACCAGATTCTTAATGATTTCGCCAAAAGCCAGTGTTACGATTGCCAGATAGTCACCCTTCAAACGAAGTACGGGGATACCGATCAGCAGTCCGAACACACCTGCAAAAAATGCACCGATCAGAATAGCAAAGAAAAAGCGAAGTCCGGAAGGCATTGCGCTATTCTCCATTACTTTGGAGAAAAATGCGCTGGTGAATGCTCCGATACACATAAATCCTGCATGTCCAAGGCTCAGTTCTCCCAGAATACCTACGGTAAGGTTCAGAGATACCGCCAGAATTGCATAAGTACACAGCGGAACCAATAGTCCCTGGATCAAGCTGCTCACACTGCCGGCAGACACCAGAATCTGCATGATGACATAAGCTGCAATCACCATTCCGTAAGTAATAAGATTATCCCGGAAGGTTTTATTTATTTTCTTATTCGATAATTTCTTCATATTATGTACCTGCCTCTTCCCTTATACTTTTTCCTGAATATTCTTGCCAAACAGTCCGGCAGGTTTTACCAGAAGCACAACGATCAAAACTGCAAATACAATAGCATCAGCCATCTGGGAAGAAATATAGGCTTTACCAAAGATTTCGATAATCCCCAACAATATACCACCAACCAGAGCACCGGGGATAGATCCGATTCCGCCAAATACAGCCGCCACGAAAGCTTTAATACCGGGCATGGAACCGGTGTACGGTGTCAGGGAAGGATATGCGGAACATAACAGAACTCCCGCTACAGCGGCCAGTCCGGATCCGATGGCAAAAGTCAGTGCAATGGTTCCGTCCACATTGATACCCATCAGCTGTGCAGCCCCCTTATCCTCGGATACTGCTAACATTGCCTGTCCTGCTTTGGTCTTGTTGATAAAAAACATCAGACCTGCCATAATGATCAGACAGGTAACAATCGTAACGATGGTCTCTCCGGTAATATTGATCTGTCCGTCTGCCAGCTTCACAGCCGGAACGGATACTACAGAAGTAAATGCCTTGGCATTTGCACCAAAGATCAAAAGAGCTACATTCTGCAGCAGATAGCTGACACCGATTGCGGTGATCAGAACCGCTAACGGAGAAGAAGCCTTTCTTAAAGGCTTGTATGCTACTTTTTCAATAGCCATTCCCAACAGGGTGCAGGCGATAACAGCTGCCAGAACACCGATCACAGGAGAAAGTCCCATGGTACTGCACATTGTATAAGTAATAAATGCACCGACCATAATGACATCACCATGTGCGAAATTCAGCATTTTGGCAATACCATATACCATGGTATAGCCTAATGCGATCAGCGCATAGACACTTCCAAGGCTGATACCGTTGATCAGATAACTGATAAAACTCATGTGAACTACCTCCATTCATGCGAATGCACAAATTATCATATAAAATAAAGTATAACAGAACATACCGGGAAAAACAACTGCTCTCCCATTATTGCAAAGTCTCTGACATTAAGCAAAGAGGGCTACCCTGCGGTAACCCTCTTTGGAAACTTTATCAGCAAAATTACATAGCCTTGTAAGCACCATTCTCGATCACAACAGCCTTAGGAGCCTTGTTAGCCTCACCGTCTGCGGTCCAGGTCATGCCGTTACCGGTCAGACCATCTACAGTGATCTCTGTCATGGCAGCCTTCATACCATCACAAATATCAGAAACACTCATATCAGGAGTAACACCGCTCTTCTCGATAGCAGCCTTGATCACATAGATAGCATCATAGCTGTCTGCTGCGAACTGGTTGGGAGTCTCACCGTATTTTTCCTTATACTTAGTTACAAAAGACTGGGTCAGATCATCGGTTGCATCAGCTGCGAAAGGAGTTAACAGCATAACGCCTTCGGTCAGAGATACATCAAAATTATCTACACCACCGAGAATACCATCCATACCATCACATGAGAACCACTTGGGAGCATAACCCATAGCAGCTGCCTGTGTAAGGATAAGTGCGGATTCCTGATAATAAATAGGAAGGAATACCATGTCTGCTCCGGCATCCTTTGCTTTCTGTAACTGTACGGAGAAATCCGTCTTGTTATCAGCAGTAAATGCCTCCGCAGCTACTACTTCAAAGGGCTGGTTTTCAGCTTCCTTTACAAACTTCTCATAAATACCGGAAGAATATACATCGGAGCTGTCATAAATAACAGCAATCTTCTCAGCCAGACCATTCTCACCAATATACTGTGCGGATGCAAGACCCTGGTTAGGATCGGAGAAGCATACGCGGAAGTTGTTATCATACTGAACACATTCTACTGCAGATCCGGAAGGAGTGATCTGGAACATATTGTCTTCTTTGGTTTTGTCGGTAACCGCAATACATGCTCCACTGGTGGTAGATCCGTCGAGGACCTGTGCGCCCCAGTCCTTTAATGCATTATAAGCATTTACGGATTTCTCAGCATCTGCCTCGTCATCCTGGAACTTGAACTCTACCTGATAGCCGTTGATACCACCTGCTGCATTGATCTCTTCTACTGCGATCTCTGCACCATGCTGTACAGCCAGTCCGTAAACTGCTGCGCCACCGGTGGTAGGTCCGATACCGCCAATTTTGAATACACTGCCGGATGCTGCACCGTTGTCAGCTGCTGCGCTCTCAGTTGCTGCGTTAGTACCGGTTGCAGCGGAACCATTGTCTGTATTGCCGCAACCAGCCATAGCCATAAC
>ERZ1504202.433-NODE-433-length-13714-cov-6.650926_pt1 | contig 13714 bp, 6 predicted proteins | sample MGYA00574887_ERZ1504202 | MGnify/ENA primary metagenome ERZ1504202 (study PRJEB39906, sample SAMEA3182068) | gut metagenome | biome: human; feature: gut; material: Stool; isolation source: human stools | place: Canada | collected 2013-11-18 ... | reverse complement strand
ATTCGGAATTCGTCACTTCATCAACGCTGATCAGCAACCTTTTTTCACTTTTCTGGATATATTTCAACATGAGTTCCAGAGCGTTTTCGATATCCGTGACCGGAGCAGCGTTTTCAATGGATACTCCCAGACCAAAAGCAGAAAAGTCAAGTTTTGCATTAATGAACAGCGTGTGTAATTCGGGAATGCTGTAGATTTTTGCAGCAAGACTTTGCAGTAAATCTCTGGTAGGATTCAGTTCCACAACGATCCAGTCTTCTCTTTTTCGTAATTCCGAAGCAATATTTGTCATCATTACAGTCTTGCCAGAGCCACGGACACCGGTGATCATGTAGATCTGATTGGATGGAATCTCGGCACAAAAGCTTTCCAGAATTTGGTTTGTTTCCGTGAGACGGGAGATATATTGCAGGGGCTTTTTGCCGAAGGACAGTGTAAATGGATTGGCGCTCATCAGAAAACCTCCTTTTCTTATATAAGCTTATATAACTTTTACAATCGTATATAACTTTATATAAGTATATATAACTTTGTACCTATTATATAACTTTATATAACTTTTGCCAAGCACAAGATGCCTTCAACAGTCAAAATAAAATGGATAGAGAACGTTATGATAATGGAAGCACTTACTTGATAGAAATGAACACGGAATGGCGGAATTGTGCATTTTTGAGAAAAGTACAGGCTTGCACAAAAATAATAACTAAAAACTGCTCAAAAAATCTATGAATTACTTCCAAAAATATTCAAAATATACAAAATGAGTTTACTAATGTGAAACGATAGTGTTAATATATAGTACATAGCGTTGTAAGTGCTTACAAATGTAATCGTTTACAACAAAGCGCAAGAACAGAAAACAGAGCAAAAAATTACGGAGATTAGAGCGCTACCGTAAAAAATGGGAGGATTGTATGAGTCGATGTAAGAGAAAAAGATTTCTGGCATTTATGTTGACCGTGGCTATGTTGCTGGGTGTCATGCCGGTGGATCTGCTGGGCGGTATTGCCAGTGTGAAGGCTGCGGAGACGGTCCATGAGGTGAACTTTACAAAGCTACCTGCAGAAGGAAAAAAAGATACGGATCCATTTACAAATGATATGATGGCAGACAGCTATTATGCACTTGTTGGAAGTGCAATGTGTAGATTAAACAGTGAAGCAACAAAAGTAAAAGCTGTTGAACTGTCAAATAAGGAAGGAAAATCTGCCATAAATTTTACGGTTAGTGGAACGGCAACCTTGGAAGTGAAATTTAGTAGTACTGGTGGTGGAAAAACCTCGAAACTGGCATTAAAAAAAGATGGAATACAGATAGCAGATTCTGTGAAGGAAGCTACAGGAACAACTGGTGAAACAGTAACTTACTCGAACCTTGCTACAGGTACTTACTCAATCATTAGTGCAGAAGGATTTACGGAGAGAAGTGTTCGAATCATAAGTATTAAGGTAACAGAGACATCGCAGGATGTTCCCGCAGGTGCAACCGTTTCTGGTAACATTGCAGTTGTAGATAACACGAACGGATTGGTGCAGGAAGGCCAAAAGGTTAGCCTGACCGCAGCAGAGAACAAAGATACAGTAGAGTTAGCTGTAGGAGTTGAAAATGAGGATATTACCTTGAGTGCCGGAACTAAGTACAACATCGTTGCTCCGAACGAGAATGTCCGCGCTGTTGCAGAAGACGGTAAGACCACCATTACCACCGGTACGGAAGCTTTTAGCACTACCATTACCTTAGGTAAGGCAAAAGTAGAAGCGCTGGTAAAACTGGCAGAAGGTTCTGAACTGGAGAATGGTGCGACTTTAACATTGATCAATACAGCAGATGCTGGTGATACTGTTCAGCTGACACCTAATGGAACAGTACCCCTTAAGGTAGGTGCAACCTACGAGATTTCTACGAGTATGGCATTAGCTGATGCGAAAGTAAATGGTGAAAAAACGGTTACTGTTACAGAAGAAACTACAGAACTGATCATTTCTATAGAATCCACACAGGTAGCGACAACGATCACTGTGAAAGATGCAGATGGTCTGCTGGGTGATGGAGCGGTGACATTGACCAATATGAAAGATACTGCCGACGTACATAGCTTTAAGAGTGGAGAAGCAGTATCTCTGACGATTGGAGAGGTATATAAAGTAAGCTGCGCAGTAAACAACGCAATTATTAAGATCAATAACAGTACAATATACAAAGCGTCAAGAGAAACTACAAATGCAAATGTGGTTATAAGTGCAAAAGATGCAGATTTGCATGAACTGGATCTGAGCGGTGGACTGTTAAAAGGACAGACCTATGAAGGCGGTATTTCTGTTCTGGCAGATATGCCTTATACATCGAATACGTTAGAGGCATGTGGTGTTTTATATGAGGGAACCGTACAGACCCCGAAAGAGAATCCTTCACCAAATAATGGAGCAATCCCTACTACCGGTGCTGCGGTGAAACTGGTTGCAGAAAAGGCGGGTAAGCTGAAGGTTACAGTATCCCTTGTAAACAAAGTTTACTATTTCCTGGAAGAGACTGCAAACGGTCCCAAGGAAGTATTGAAATTTGATAATACAACAAATACACAAACTGGTGGAAAGGTTCTGATTCTTCCGGTAGAAGCAGGAAAAACTTATTATTTATATACACACGGATCCAAAATCAAGATGTATGGAATTACCGTAGATTACAAAACGTCTCTGGATTGGAACAAAATCGAGACTCCCGTACTTGGAACTCCTTCTGTAAAGGGAGGAACAATTTCTGTTCCTTACACTGCACAGGTAGGTGGAATTTATGCAGAGACCTTGGATGTGACTATGTACGATGCAAATGGTAAGGCGGTAAATAAACAGTCTATAACTACCGAAGGAGAATCCGGAGTAGCAGAATTCACACCGGCAGCATCCGGTACTTACAGCTTTAAAGCAGAGTTGATCCGTACCGGCGAAGCTTCTAAGGTAAGTAATACGACAACCAGCGTTAACTTTGTCCTTCCTATGGCAACTCCCGCAGGCTTAAACGCCGAGAACAAAGGCCATGGCAACGTGAAGCTGACCTGGCAGGTTGTTCCCGAAGCGGAAAGCTACACAGTATATGTGGATGGCAAGGTATATGCAGAGGGCGTGACAAAGTTATTACAGAAGATTTCAGGGCTGACCGTAGGACAGGAATATACATTTGGCGTTGCGGCAGTCAGAGGAAATGATATTTCCAAACCGGCAGAGGTGAAATTGACGATCACAGAAGATGCAGTAAAGACCTGGAATTATTCCGCATTCGGCTCCAGTGTAGATACCATGTCAGAAGGCGGCAAGAACAACGGCTTCAGCGGAAGCTATGATACACAGGATCTGAAAGTATGGAGTATGAACAGCAAGGGTAAGCTGGTACCGAACTCCACCGATGGTGTGGCATTCTACTATACCACCATTGATCCTGAGACAGAGAACTTTACGCTGTCCGCAGATGTAACCGTAGACAGTTGGAAGTTTACCAATGGTCAGGAGGGCTTCGGTCTGATGGCAGCAGACCGTGTGGGAGAGAACGGTTCCGGTAATTCCTTCTGGAACAACTCTTATATGGTAAGTGCGACCAAGGTGGAATATTTCTGGGATGCAGAGGCCGGTCAGGTGTCGGATGCCGGAGATAAGTACACCATGAAGCTGGGTGTCGGATCTCAGGAGAAGATCGGTGTAACACCGGAGAATCTTGCGGCAGACACTGTAGTAGATGATTTCCAGACGGCTATGAGAACGCTGGAGACCAGTGCCGCAGTAAGCGGACTGGGTGCTGGAACTTACAATATGGTAGGCAGATATGAGGCAGCATTGAAGGATATCACGGATGTCAATCCTCAGACAACCTTCCATATGACGATCCAGAGAAATAATACCGGATATTTCTTAAGCTATACCAATGTAGTTACCGGAGAGACCGTGACCAATAAGTACTATCACGGCGATGACGGTGACGAACTGACGAAACTGGATGAGAACAATATTTATGTAGGTTTCTACGCTTCCAGAAGTGCTAAGGTAAGTTTCAGCAATATGAGCCTGACCACCGTTGCACCGGAAAACGATGCACCCGCGGAGGCAAGACCAATCACTTATGTGACACCGAATTTTGGCATTGAGTCTGCAACGGTTGCAAACAGTGCAAACTATGAGATGGTATACTACGGTAATGCCGACGGAACTCTGAGTATTACTGACAGCAGGGGTGAGGCAGTGGTATCCGGTCAGCATGTGGATGCCCAGACGAAGTTCCGTGTGAACACTGTTCTGGAGCAGGGCAGCAATACCTTCGCGGTGGAGTTCACACCGGATGCAGATTACAAGCCTGCAAAGTATTCTCTCTTAAGCAGCTATGATACCGTGAAATTTGATTTCACCGTAACCTATAATGTAAAAGACAGAAGTTATATTTATGTAAGTCCCGACGGCAGAAGCTATGGAAGCGGTGCCAAGGATGATCCTGTAGATATTTATACCGCAGTGAAGAGTGCTGCTCCCGGACGGACGATCCTGTTAAAGGGCGGAACTTATGCACTGGACAAGACAGTCATTGTAGAAAGAGGCGTTAACGGAACCGCAGATGCGAAGATTTACATGATCGCAGATCCGGAAGCTGCCACACGTCCGGTACTGGATTTCCGGGGAAGATGTGCAGGTATGATTCTGGCAGGCGATTATTGGTACTTCCAGGGATTTGATGTTACGAGATCCGCAAATGCGCAGAAGGGTATTCAGGTATCCGGAAGCTACAACACTGTGGACAACGTAATGACCTACAGAAACGGTAATACCGGTCTCCAGATCAGCAGATATAAGAGCACAGATAACTGGGAAGACTGGCCTTCCCACAACCTGATCCTGAACTGTACTTCTTATCTGAATGCAGATGCGGGATATGAGGATGCAGACGGATTTGCAGCGAAACTGACTGTAGCAGACGGCAATGTATTTGACGGATGTATCGCAGCTTACAACGCTGATGACGGATGGGATCTGTTTGCAAAGGTAGAGACCGGTGCCATCGGACGGGTAACGATTCAGAACAGTGTGGCATTTAAGAACGGTTATGTACTGGATGCGAACGGACAGGAAGTAGATGCGGGTAACGGTAACGGCTTCAAGATGGGTGGTTCCAGCATCAGCGGACGGCATATCCTGCGCAACAGCGTATCCTTCGGCAATAAGGCAAAGGGTATCGATTCCAACAGCTGCCCGGACATTCAGGTATATGCTTCTACCAGCTACAATAATGAATCCTACAACGTAGCTCTTTACACGAACGATGCAAAGAACACAGCATTTATCGCACAGGGAATTCTATCCTTCAAGGACAGCGCCAATGCAGCTGAAGAACTGATCGCTGAGCAGTTCAAACCCAAGGGAACACAGGAGACAAGTGCTTACGAAAATGCAGCAAACTACTACTGGGGAGGTGAAAACGCTACCAACAGTGAAGGGATTGCAGCGGCAGCAGACTGGTTCCGCAACCTGGATATGAACAGCGCAATTCATGGCGGCATTCACAGAAATGCCAACGGTATCATCAATATGAATGGCTTCCTTGAGGTGACCGGCAAGGTACCCGAAGGCGTAGGAGCCAGAATGACAGGAACTGCTTCCGGCGTGATCACAGTAAATACGGATGTTGACAGAGAGGACAACGATGATAACAACAGCGGCACTTCTTCTACAGCAGCATCTACCGTAGACTGGAACGATGTCAGCAGCTCTGTACAGAATAAGGTGGCAGAGATGTTACAGAACCCTGCGATTGCAAGTGTCAACATGAACTTTGTATGCAGCGGTGAAGTCAAGGTGCCTCAGAATGTACTGAATACCATTAAAGGTACGAAGCTGACGGTGGCATTCCACAGCGGAAACGGTGTGGCACTGAGCATCAGTGGACAGGATCTGAAGAATAAAGATCTGTCAAAGATTCAGAATATTGATCTGACAGTAGACCAGACGAGCAACACAATCCCGGCAAATGTGGTATCCGCAAAGTCCGGAACCGTGAACAGACAGCTGGGTATCAGAGATACCGGCAGCTTCGGAGTGAATGTCAACATTCATGTAAATGTAGGCAAGGACAATTCCGGCAAGAGTGCAAACCTGTATCGCTATAATACAGAGAAGGGACGCCTGGAGTATTGCGGATCCTTTACCATAACTTCCACCGGACAGTCCATGTTCGCATTGAAGCGCGGCGGCAATTATCTGGTAACTGTTACTGACCGCAGACCTTCCGAGAGCATCTGGTATACAGAGGGCGGTTATACGGTAAAGAGTGGTGATACGCTTTCCAGGATCGCTAAGAGAAATCACATGACTCTGGCACAGTTGCTTCGCAGAAATGTACAGATTACAAACCAGAATGTGATCAGAGTTGGTCAGAAACTGAATCTGGAATGATCGTAAAAACTGTAAGAGATAGAGAAAAAGGACAAGACGGGAAACTGAAAAACGAGAAAAACGGATGGCTTGGGAGGGCCATCCGTTTTTTTGTGTATATGATGAGTCAGCCTACTCGATTGGAAATATTTTATTGCACCTGATTGGGGCTCTTCTTTCCACTTTCGAAATCCAGAGCATTCTGCAAGGTAGTCTCTGCAATGGCTTCCAGTGCTTCTTTTGTGAAAAATCCCTGATGGGATGTAATCATGACATTGGGGAAGGACAAAAGCCTTGCGGTGGTAGAATGCTCCAGAATCTCATCGGAACGATCCTCGAAGACGTTTTTCGTCTCTTCTTCATAGACATCCAGACCGACCCCGGCGAACTTGTGCAGGCGGATGCCCTCGATAAGATCCTCGGTCTTGACCAGAGCACCCCGGGAAGTGTTTACCAGAATGACGCCATCCTTCATTTTCTTGATGGTGTCAAGCTGGATCAGGTGGTAGGTGGAATCCATCAGCGGGCAGTGAAGGGAGATCAGATCACTTTGCACCAGTAATTCGTCTAAGGTCACATAGGTGACGAAATCTTTCAGATCCGGGTTCTCGTAGACATCGTAGGCGATGACTTTCATGCCGAAACCGTTACAGATCCGGCACATAGCTGCACCGATCCGGCCGGTTCCGATGATTCCGGCAATCTTACCATAGAAATTGAAGCCCATGAGTCCGGCGAGGCTGAAATCATTTTCCCGGACCTTGTTATAGGCTTTGTATAAGCGGCGATTGCAGGCCAGAGCCAGAGCCATGGCATGCTCTGCGACAGCTTCCGGAGAATAACCGGGGACGCGCATGACACATATGTCATATGCAGCTGCCTTTTCCAGATCCACGTTGTTGTATCCTGCGCAACGCAGCAGGACCAGGCGGACACCTTTTTCGTGGAGAATTTTTAATGTGGCTTCGCTCACATTGGAGCTGACGAAAGCACAGACGGCATCGAAGCCGTCAGCCAGAGCAGCAGTACGGGGATCCAGATCCGACCGGATGTAATCAATCTGGATGCCGGGAAATTTTTTCAGAGTTGCCTCGAAAGATTCTTTATCATAGCTTTTGGTATCATAAAATAATATTTTCATAACAGTCCTCCTCGGGTTGATTTTTATAGTATGTGTATTGTTATTTTTAATCATACTTAGATTTGGCTTTACTATAGCTCAAAATATGGGAATTGTCTATCATATTTAAAAAGTGAAATCGAGAAAAATTATAAAAATGATGCAGATATGATGCAATCGGCAGATATACTGGCATCAGGAGGCGAGGATTATGAAAAAAATATTTTTTGCAGCAGTATTTGCGGGAGCACTGTTAGGTTTTACATCCTGCGGAAACCGGGAGATGGTGACGGATCCGGAGATGGAGACAGTTATAGACAGCATCAAGGAGACACAGAGCGGTCAGACGACGGAAGAGACGACGGCTGGGACTGAGGAGACTGCGGAAGTGTCCACACAGACGGAACCGACAGAAGGCCAGAGTGAAATACAGGGAAGTGAATGGGTGCAGTTTACCACAGAGGATCACGAGGGTAGCAGTGATCCCGAAGACAAGACCAGAAGTTATACCTATTACTATCCAACAGTTACAGTGACGATTCCGGGCAATGAGACGGTGCAGATGAAGATTCAGAAAGAGCTGGATGAATATGTAGACAGTTTTGTAGAAGGAATCGAGAACGGGGAGTTTGGTACACTTTATGAGGATATGCCGGTGTATGAGCAGAGCTATGAGGATCTTACTTTCCGTGTGATCCGCGCGGATGATAAGGTGATCAGCCTGTCGTGGGGGCTGGAAGGGTATGATCAGGGGGCTCATGGATGGTATACCTTGTACTATATGAACTATTATACGCAGACCGGAGAGAGAATTACTTTTGACAGTCTGGGGAGCGGATTCCGCGACAAAGCACTGGAACTGGTGACAGCAAAGGCAGCGGAAATGCAGGCAAAGGAGGACTGCTTCTTTAACGATTACGAGAAGAGTATCAAACTGGTGGTGTTGGATGGTACGGAAGATTTGAATGCTATCTATCAGGAAATTTATGGGCCAGACATTGCAGGTACGGATAATGGCCCCGCAGACCCTACATTCTACATTACAGAGGATGGCTTTGTATTTGAATCCGGCCAGTATGTATTACAGTCCTATGCAGTTGGAATTGTTGACTTTGAGATTCCGGCAGCAGACTTCGGGGATGATCTCACAGCAGATATTTTTTAATGGAGTACAGGATGCTGGCGGGTATATTTGCAAAATATGGGCCTTTACATGGGCGGGCACCGTGTATATAATAAGAACATCGGGAATGAGGTTCTCCCGGAAGCACAGGCTTCGAACCGCCGGAATTTGAACATACGAATTCGATTTGGCTGATGACTTCTGCAGAATATGCAGGGGACACCAGCCTTTTTTGTTGAAATTCAAAATGTCCTGCTGCGAGAAAACGGAGGAATTTTTATGCTTACATCACTGGGACTGATCTTTTTACTGGGATTACTCATGGCGGCGGTCTGCCAGAGGATTCACCTGCCCCGTATTATCGGGATGCTGCTTACGGGTATTATTCTGGGGCCTTATGTGTTGGATCTGCTGGATGTGTCAATCCTGAATATCTCATCAGAACTGCGGAAGATCGCGCTGATCATCATTTTATTGAAGGCCGGATTATCATTGGATCTGAAGGATCTGAAAAAAGTGGGCCGCTCCGCAGTCATGCTGGCTTGTGTTCCTGCCACTTGCGAACTGTTGGCTTTTGTGATATTTGCGCCCATGATCCTTAACATCAGCCGCGTGGATGCGGCAGTTATGGGAGCAGTTCTGGCAGCAGTGTCACCGGCAGTGGTGGTGCCACGGATGGTGCATCTCATGGAGAACAGCTATGGTACGGAGAAAAGCATTCCGCAGATGATTCTGGCTGGGGCTTCCTGTGATGACATCTATGTCATAGTATTGTTTTCCACTTTTGTTGGAATGGCACAGGGTGGACAGGTCAATGCCCTGGATTTTGTGAATATCCCGGTATCGATCCTGACGGGTGTGTTGTTCGGTGCATTGGTGGGTTGGCTACTGGGGCAGCTTTTTGAACTGTTGTACCGAAAGGGCAGTTATGTGCGCAACAGCATGAAAGTTATTATCATCATGGGTTTGTCCTTCTTATTAATGGCTTTGGAAACGCTGTTAAAGGGAACCGTGGCCTTTTCCGGACTGTTGGCAGTAGTGAGCATGGCCTGCGCATTGAAAATGCGGGCACCGAAAGAAGTGACCGGCAGATTGTCTGAGAAGTTCGGCAAGCTGTGGCTGGCAGCGGAGGTAGTGCTGTTCGTGCTGGTGGGCGCGGCAGTGGATATCCGCTATACTATGGAAGCTGGACTGGCAGCCATAGGAATGATCCTGTTGGCATTGATATTCCGCTCCATTGGTGTGACACTGTGCCTGTTAGGAACGAATCTGAATAAGAAGGAGCGTCTGTTCTGCATGATCGCTTATTTACCGAAGGCTACGGTGCAGGCCGCCATCGGTTCCACGCCCCTGGCCATGGGATTGCCCTGCGGCAAGATCGTTCTGTCCGTGGCTGTGCTGGCCATCCTTATCACAGCCCCGCTGGGAGCACTGGGAATGGATGCCACATACCGGAAGCTGCTTCAGAAAAATGGAGAAAATAATATCATTTGACAGCCATCCGGCACGTGATCGAGTCCCGGAAGGAAGCCGCAAAAACGTCCACAACATCTACACCATAAGAACCGCAGGCACGCTCTCGCTCTGGCGCAGAACGTAGCGGTACATAATTGACCCCAATACGGTCAATAAGTACCGACGTCTGCTTACGGCCTGCTTGTCCTTATGGTGTAGATGTTGTAGCGCAAACTACGAATATCCAATGCAAAACCCCGGCAGCTACAACAACTGCCGGGGTTTTAAGGAGGATAGAAATCGTTTTAAACTATGTTTATTAGAACTGTTAACCCATGGTAATGACTACATCGTATGCTTCCTTGCCCTTTTCGTAAGGAATGATGTGTCCGTCTACTGCCTTGCCGTCCACGGTCATGGATACGACACCCTTTTCCACGTTCTGAGGGTTCTTTACCTGAATGTGATAGGTGCCCTCACGGAACTTACGGGTGATGGAGAAATCACCGAAGCCCTTGGGAATACAAGGATCTACGGACAATCCCTGATGAGTGGGATATACACCCAGTATGTATTGGGAGATATTTACGAAAGTCCATGCAGCAGTACCGGTCAGCCAGCTGTTCTTTGCCTCGCCGTGGAATTTTGCATCCTTACCGGCTACCATCTGGGAATATACATAAGGCTCGGTACGATGGATCTCACTGATATCCTCAATGTATGCGGGACAGGTCTTGCGGTAGATCTCGAAAGCTCTGTCACCTCTGCCCAGAACGGTCTCTGCGATGGATACCCAGGGATTGTTGTGGCAGAAGATACCGGCATTCTCCTTATATCCGGGGGGATAAGAGGATACTTCACCAAGTTCGAGGTGATACTCCGTGTATGCAGGTTGTAAGATCATGACACCATACTTGGTATCCAGTCTCTCTTTTACAGAATTCAATGCCTTTTCGGCAAGTCCTTCCTTCACACCGACACCGGCCAGTACGCAGAAGCCTTGAGGCTCGATGTAGATCTGACCTTCGCGGCATTCCCTGGAACCTACTTTGTGGCTGTAAGCATCGTAAGCACGTACGAACCAATCGCCGTCCCAACCATCCTTCAGGATCGCATCGTACATTGCCTGTACTTCCTTACGTGCGCGGGCTGCTTCGGTATCGTCACCCATCAGCTCGCACAGCTGAGCATATTCTTCGCCGTATTTTACGAACATACCGGCAATGAATACGGATTCTGCAACGGGTCCTTCACTGGGACCGAAGGTCTGAAAAGATTCTCCGGGATGAGCGGAGAAGCAGTTCAGGTTCAGACAGTCATTCCAGTCAGCACGGCCGATCAGAGGCAGATTGTGAGGGCCTTTGTGGTTGATGATATAGTCTAAGGAGCGTTTTAAGTGATCCATCAGAGGAGCAGCTACGCTCATATCGTTGTCAAAAGGAACCATCTGGGTCAGGATGGAGGTATCGCCGGTCTCTCTTACATAAGCACTGGTACCTGCAATGAGCCACAGAGGATCATCATTGAAGCCACTGCCGATATCGGAGTTGCCTTTCTTGGTCAGAGGCTGGTACTGATGGTAAGCACTGCCGTCCTGGAACTGGGTGGAAGCGATATCAATGATACGCTCTCTTGCACGGTCCGGAATCAGATGTACGAAACCGAGCAGATCCTGACAGGAATCACGGAAACCCATACCACGGCCGATTCCGGATTCGTAATAGGAAGCGGAACGGGACATGTTGAAAGTAACCATACACTGATACTGGTTCCAGGTGTTGACCATACGGTTGACTTTCTCGTCAGCGGAATCTACCGTGTAGCGTGCCAGCAGCTGTTTCCAGTAAGCCTGTAATGCTGCAAAAGCCTCATCTACCTGTGCATCGGTCTGGTATTTTGCCAGCATTTCTTTGGCACGGGTCTTGTTGATCACACCGTAGGATTCCCATTTCTCGTCTTCGGGGTTCTCGATGTAGCCCAGAACGAAGATAAAGGTCTTGGTCTCACCGGCTGCCAGATCCACGTTGATCTGATGGGAAGCGATGGGAGACCAGCCGCTTGCCATGGAATTCGTGCACTTGCCGTTCTCTACAGCTTCGGGAGAATCAGCCCCCCTGTAAGCACCCAGGAAAGCATCTCTGCTGGTATCGAAACCATCAATCTTCGTATTTACGGAATAGATCGCATAATGATTACGACGCTCACGGTACTCGGTCTTGTGATAAATGGTGGAATCCTGTACCTCGACCTCACCGGTGCTTAAGTTACGCTGGAAGTTCTTCATATCATCGTCAGCGTTCCACAGACACCACTCTACATAAGAGAATACGGACAGCTTCTTGTCCTCGGAGCTACCGTTGGTCAGGGTCAGCTGGGAGATCTCACAATTATCGTTCAGAGGAACGAAGGAGAGCACGGAAGCCTTGACACCGTTCTTGGAAGAGGTGAATCGGCTGTAACCGATACCGTGACGGCACTCGTAAGAATCCAGCTCGGTCTTCGTGGGCTGCCAGCCAGGGTTCCATACGGTGTCCCCGTCCTTAATGTACAGATATTTACCGTTGATGTCGGCCGGTACGTTATTATAACGATAACGGGTCAGACGCAGCAGCTTTGCATCTTTATAGAAAGTATATCCGCCGCAGGTGTTGGATATCAGACTGAAAAACTCATTGCAGCCCAGGTAGTTGATCCAGGGAAGCGGAGTCTTGGGAGTGGTGATGACATATTCCTGATGCACATCATCAAAATGACCATACTTCATAAGAAAATCTCCTTCTTTCATGTTGTTGTATGTTGAGTGTTTGTTTTTTCGCTGCGGAGTGCTTAATGTTAAGTAAACGATTAAGTTCTCCGGATTTCTGATTTGTATTATACAGAAGCAAATGGAAAAATGCAATACGAATCTTGAAAAAGCCCGTAAAATGCGCAATGTATACAAAAACAGTGGGGAAACATGGGCAGAAGATACAAAATGAAAGAACCTTCGAAACACCGGTTTTACGAAACAAAATAATAGCAAACGTTATCGCACACTTTGCCTTTATATAGAAGAAACACAATCTATGTACAAGCCAAATGTACAAAACAGCCTATCTGAAATTGTTAATTATAGACAAAGTGAATACTTTTTTGAAAAAAACTGCAAAAAAGTATTGCAAAATGCTCAAAGGTGTTATATATTAAAACTACGAAAACGATTAAGTTACAAAACAGGTCGGACGGAATGACGAAGACATGGAACAGGAGAAAGATATGGCATCACTGAAAGACATTTCCAAGATTTGTGGAGTCTCCGTTGCAACTGTCAGCAAGGCATTGAACGACCACAAGGACATTGGAGAAGAAACAAAAGCAAATATCAGACGGGTAGCAAAGGAGATGGGTTATTCCCCGAACCTTTCCGCAAGAGCTTTGAAGACGAACCGGACCTACGGCATCGGAGTTCTCTTCGCAGACGAGGCCAGAAGCGGTCTTACTCATGATTACTTTTCCAGTGTACTGGACAGTTTCAAGAGGACGGCAGAGAAAAGCGGTTACGACATTACATTCATTAATAGCTGCAAGAACCGGCCGGATCGGATGTCCTACCTGGAACACAGCAGGTAG
>ERZ1504202.329-NODE-329-length-16330-cov-6.159939_pt1 | contig 16330 bp, 10 predicted proteins | sample MGYA00574887_ERZ1504202 | MGnify/ENA primary metagenome ERZ1504202 (study PRJEB39906, sample SAMEA3182068) | gut metagenome | biome: human; feature: gut; material: Stool; isolation source: human stools | place: Canada | collected 2013-11-18 ... | reverse complement strand
GCTTCGGCGGCAGCGCGGCTCGGCTCCCGCACGCTGCTCGTGACGATGGACATGACCAAGTTGGCCGATATGTCTTGTAATCCGGCCGTAGGCGGTGTTGCTAAAGGGCAGATAGTCAGAGAGATAGATGCTTTAGGGGGGCAGATGGGGCGGATTACCGACCTTACGGCTGTCCAGTTCCGCATGCTCAACCGCTCGAAAGGGGCGGCGATGTGGAGTCCCCGGGCCCAGTGCGATAAGTCGCGTTTCTCGGCCGAATGGCGGCGTACGCTGGAGAATACCCCCAACCTCTATCTTTGGCAGGACACTGCGGTCGAACTGCTCTTCGGGCAGCGGCCTGCGGAGGAGGGTCGGCCGCAAGTGCGCGGGATTCGGACACAGATGGGGGTGGAGTTCTCGGCCGACTGTGTGATCCTGACTGCCGGGACGTTTCTGGCGGGGGTGATGTATTGCGGTCGTTCACACGCCGAGGGCGGCCGTGCGGGGGATTCGGCTTCGCACGGAGTGACCGAATCGCTCGTGGCGATGGGTTTCGAAGCCGGCCGGATGAAGACCGGGACCCCTGCACGACTCGATGCGCGGACGATCAATTTCGAAATTCTGGAACCGCAATACGGGGATGAAAATCCCTCGAAATTTTCCTTTTCCGCCGATACGCATCCGGTGCAGAATCAGCTTCCGTGCTTTTTGGTCTATACTTCGAAGAAGGTGCATGACATTCTGCGGAAGGGTTTCGGCGATTCGCCGCTTTTCAACGGTACGATCCGGGGGATCGGTCCCCGTTATTGCCCGAGTATCGAGGACAAGCTCAACACATTCGCCGATAAGGACCAGCACCAGCTTTTTCTCGAGCCGGAGGGTCGTTCGACCAACGAATATTATCTGAACGGGTTCTCCTCGTCGCTGCCCTGGGACATTCAGTGGGAGGCATTGCACGCCATCGAGGGGTTCGAAGATCTGCATATTTTCCGTCCGGGTTATGCGATCGAGTACGACTATTTCCTGCCGACGCAACTGCACCATTCGCTCGAAACCAAGCTGGTGGACGGACTCTATTTCGCCGGCCAGATCAACGGGACGACCGGCTATGAAGAGGCCGGGGCGCAGGGGGTGATGGCCGGTATCAATGCGCATCGCCGCAGGATGGGGGAGGAACCGCTGGTATTGGCACGCGACGAAGCCTACATCGGGGTATTGATCGACGACCTGGTGACCAAAGGGGTGGATGAGCCTTATCGTATGTTCACTTCGCGTGCCGAGTATCGGATTCTCTTGCGGCAGGATAATGCCGACATTCGATTGACTCCGATCGGATATAAAATCGGGCTGATTTCGCAAAAAAGGTACGATAGTTTCTGCAAAAAAAATCGACTCGTAGAATCGCTCGTAGCATTCGCTCGCGGACTGAGTGTCAAACCGGACGAAATTAACGACTGTTTGAAATCGCTCGGTTGCGACGCGATTTCGCAAGGTCGGAAACTGCACGACTTGTTGATGCGTAACAATGTGACCTTCGATCTGCTCTCGGGTGTTTTACCGAAGCTCGGCGATTTTCTGCGCGAGCAGGAGATGGATGCCGAGGTCGTCGAGGAAGCCGAGATCCAAATCAAGTACAAGGGGTATATCGAACGGGAGAAATTCATTGCCGACAAATTGCATCGCCTGGAGAATATCCGTATCCCGGCCGATTTCGATTTCCATTCGATGAATGCCCTGACGATCGAAGCCCGGCAGAAACTCACCCGAATCCGACCTGCGACGATAGGGCAGGCTTCCCGTATTCCCGGAGTTTCTCCGGCGGATGTGAATGTGTTGCTGGTGAAATTCGGTCGGTAAAGTATCGGGTAATGCAGTTTAACCGCTATGTTCCCAAATTTGACAATCGTTTTTGGATGTATTTGTCGTTTATCAATGCGGATTAAGATCGGTTGATAAATTGTGCGATTGTATTTTCTGTCTTATATTGTCGGGAGTGGCGGTGGCTATTCCCGATTTTTTTACGACTGTTTGTAAGTGGTGGCAAAGAAAACATGCAGTAAGAAAAAGGGATGTTCCACGTGGAACATCCCTTTTTCTTGAGTTTTGCGGGTGTCGATTACATGACGATCGTGCACCAGTTGTGTTTGTCTTCGGTGCGGCCGTACTGGATGTCCTGCAAAAGCGTATAGAGTTGCAGAGAAACCTTGCCTACTTCGTCGCCGTAGGTGTAGGTTTGCTTCGTGTCCATGTCGTAAATGCTGCCGATCGGCGAGATGACAGCTGCCGTACCGCAAGCGCCGCACTCCTCGAAAGTCGGGAGTTCGTCCACCGGAATATGACGCTCCTCGACCTTCAGACCCAGGTCTTGAGCCAATTGACGGAGGCTCTTGTTAGTGATCGACGGAAGTACGGAGTTCGACTTCGGCGTGATATACGTGTTGTTCTTGATGCCGAAGAAGTTGGCTGCACCGCACTCTTCGATGTATTTGTGTTCGGTTGCGTCGAGGTACATGATGCTCGCATAGCCGAGCTCGTGTCCGTGCTCGCCCGACATAAGGCTGGCTGCATAGTTACCGCCCACCTTCACGTCGCCTGTTCCACGTGGAGCAGCACGGTCCTGTTCGCGGTCGATTGCGACCTTCATCGGCTTGATGCCGCCTTTGAAGTAAGCGCCTACGGGCGAGCCGTAAACCACCAGCAAAGCATCCTTGGAGGGTTTTACACCCAGTCCTGCCGTCGTTCCGAACATAACGGGACGCAGGTAGAACGATGCGCCGGTGCCGTAGGGCGGGATGAAACGCTCGTTGCGCTTAACCACTTCTACGCAGGCTTTGACGATCATATCGATCGTCGGTACGGGCAGGCAGAGGCGTTTTGCCGACGACTGCAAGCGTTTTGCATTCTCTTCGACGCGGAACAGACGTACTTTGCCGTCAGCGCCCCGGAAGGCTTTCAAGCCCTCGAAAAGAGCCGTGCCGTAGTGAAGGCAGGATGCCGACATGTGCATGTTGATGTACTCGTCGCTTGTAATTTCCATTTCGCTCCACTTGCCGTCCGTGCAAGTATAGCGGGCATTGAAATCGGTCTTCATGTAGTTGAAGCCGAGAGAGCCCCAATCGATGTTCTCCATTGTTTTTTAATATTAAAGGTTGTATCTTTTGTTCAAGAAATATCTTTATTATCCGACTGTCGCACCCGGATTTGTCTGATCGTCAGGTTGTAACAGCCTTAATTTGCCCGAAGCGTCCTGGGCCATCAGAATCATGCCACGGGAGAGGATGCCCTTCAGTTCGCGCGGTTCCAGATTCACCAGTACGAGTACCTGTTTCCCGACGAGTTCTTCGGGTGTGTAGTATTCGGCAATGCCCGAAACGATTTCGCGCTTGTCGATGCCCGTATCGACGGTCAGTTTCAACAGCTTTTTCGTCTTGGCGACTTTTTCAGCGGCGAGGATCGTCGAAACACGGATATCCATCTTTTGAAAATCGTCGAAAGTCGTCGTTTCCTTTTGATCTTCAACGTGTTGTGCTGCTTCGGCCGAAGCATTCGCCGCTTTGGTCGCCGCCAACTTGTCGAGCTGGCGTTGGATTACGTCGTCCTCGATCTTTTCGAAGAGAAGCACGGCTTCGCCGATCCGATGTCCGGCAGCGAGCAGGTCGGTGCTGCCCAGTTTCTCCCAGCCGAAGGGTCCTGCCTGCAACATCCCGACGATCTTCTTCGCCGAGAAGGGCATGAACGGTTCGATGGCGATCGAGAGGTTTGCGGTGATCTGCAAAGCGATGTTCAGGATCGTCTTGACCCGTTCGGGATCGGTTTTGATGAGTTTCCACGGTTCGGTGTCGGCCAGGTATTTATTGCCCAGACGTGCGATGTTCATCGCCTCCTTCAAGGCTTCGCGGAACCGGTAGTTTTCGATGTTGTTTTCGAGGGCTTCCTTCGCGCCGGAGAGTTCCCGAAGCGTTTCGCGGTCGTAGTCCGTCAGTGCGCCGCAGGCGGGCACTGCACCGTCGAAGTATTTGTGTGTCAGGACTAAAGCCCGGTTTACGAAGTTGCCCAGCACGGCTACCAGCTCGTTGTTGTTACGGGCTTGGAAGTCCTTCCAGGTGAAGTCGTTGTCCTTGGTTTCGGGGGCGTTCGCGCAGAGCACGTAGCGCAGCACGTCCTCCTTGCCGGGGAAGTCGGCCAGGTATTCGTGCAGCCAGACGGCCCAGTTGCGCGAGGTCGAGATCTTTTCGCCCTCGAGGTTCAGAAATTCGTTGGCAGGGACGTTTTCAGGCAGGATGTAGCCGCCGTGCGCCTTGAGCATGGCCGGGAAGACGATGCAGTGGAAGACGATGTTGTCCTTGCCGATGAAGTGCACCATTTTGGTCTCTTCGTCCTTCCAGTATTTCTCCCAGTCGGGCGTCAGGTCCTTGGTCGCCGAGATGTAGCCGATCGGCGCGTCGAACCAGACGTAGAGCACCTTGCCTTCGGCCCCTTCGACCGGTACGGGAATGCCCCAGTCCAGGTCACGGCTCACCGCACGCGGTTGCAGACCGCCGTCGAGCCAGCTCTTGCATTGCCCATAGACGTTGGTTTTCCACTCTTTGTGCCCTTCGAGGATCCATTCGCGCAGGAAACCCTCGTATTGGTCCAACGGCAGATACCAGTGCTTGGTGGCGCGTTTCACGGGTACGGAACCCGATACGGCGCTGTGCGGGTTGATCAGTTCGTCCGGCGAAAGGGTCGATCCGCATTTTTCGCATTGGTCGCCGTAGGCGCGGTCGTTGCCGCAGCGGGGGCAGGTGCCCACGATATAGCGGTCGGCGAGGAACGTCTGGGTTTCCTCGTCGTAGTATTGCTCCGAGGTCCGCTCGATGAATTTGCCTTCGTCGTAGAGCTTGCGGAAGAACTCCGACGCTGTCGCGGCGTGGGTCTTCGACGAGGTGCGCGAGTAGATGTCGAACGACATGCCGAGCCCTTCGAACGACGATTTAATCAACTGGTGATAGCGATCGACGATCTGCTGGGGCGTGACGCCCTCTTTGCGGGCCTTGATGGTGATGGGCACGCCGTGCTCGTCGCTGCCGCAGACCGAGATCACGTCGTATCCTTTCAGGCGCAGGTAGCGCGTGTAGATGTCCGACGGGATATAGACGCCCGCCAGGTGGCCGATGTGTACCGGGCCGTTGGCGTAGGGCAGTGCCGAGGTGACGAGATAACGCTTGAAGGGTTTACTCATATTGGGTAGAAAAGGTCTAACAATTACTATTTTGTGTCAAATGTAGTGATTTTTCTAATAATTAGAAACTAAAACCCGACTTTGTTGTATCGGATTTTTTCGTTTCGGGAGCGGGAAGGAGTGGTTCGGACGGAATGCCGCCGCCGGTGTCGTCGGGCGGGATCCGTAAAAAACCGGAGCCTGAAAGCTCCGGTTTTTACGGATGTTGCCGGCCGTATTATTGCTTGCTCCGCAGGGGTTTGATGTCCTTGATGCGGAGCTGTACCGAAACCGAGCCCCGGTAGTGGTTCTCTACGATCTGATAGCAGACGTCGATCGGATGTCCCGCGCGGATCCACTCGTAGTGGGTCGGCTGCTGGAAGGCGATCGTCTGAATCGTCGTGTTGGGTTTCTGGCGCTGCATCAGGTCCATGCGCAGGTGCTCGCAGTCGGCGCCGACGAGCTTCGTTTCGCCGTGGCTGACCACGCCCCGCGTGACGAATACCGGTGCGGGGTTGCCGGGGCCGAACGGCTGGAAACGGTTCAGGTCGCGGCGGAACGCCGGGGTGATGTTCGAGAAGAAGAGTTCGCTGTCGATCTCCACCTGGGGTTGCAGCGTTATCGGGTCGATGTTCTCTTCGACGTAGGCATTGAAGCGGCGGGTGAACTCCTCGACCCGTTCGGGACGCATCGTGAGTCCTGCTGCGTACATGTGCCCGCCGAAGTTCTCCAGCAGGTCCGAACAGGATTCGATTGCCTGATAGAGGTCGAAGCCGGGCACCGAGCGGGCCGAACCCGTGACGAACCCGTTGCTCATCGTGAGCACCACCGTCGGGCGGTAGTAGGTTTCGATCAGGCGGGAGGCCACGATGCCCACGATGCCCTTCATCCAGCGGGGGTTGTAGATCACCGTACTCTTGGCGGCCTTCAGCTCCGCGTGGGCCTCGATGAAGTCGTGGGCTTCCTGCGTGACGCTGCGGTCGATGCACTTGCGGTCCTGGTTGAAGCCGTCGATCACCGAGCCGAACTCTTCGGCCAGGCTTTCGTTGCCTTCGATCAGCAGATTGACCGCCGCATAGCCGCCCGAAGGAGCGGCGTTTTCGTCGTTTTCGTCCATCCGCATACGGCCTGCGGCGTTGATGCGGGGTCCGATTTTGAAGACGATGTCGTCGATGGTGATGTTGTGTCGATCCAGGCCGCAGATCTTGATGATCGAGAGCAGCCCCTTCGAGGGGGAGGCGTTGAGCCGCAGAAGCCCGTAGTGGGCTAAAATCCGGTTTTCATCCACCAGAGGAACGATGTCCGAGGCGATGCTGACGGCCAGCAGGTCGAGCAACGGCTCGATTTGCTGGAACGGAATTCCGTTTTTCTGGCAGTAGGCCTGCACTAGCTTGAATCCCACGCCGCACCCCGACAGTTCGTCGAACGGATAGGAACAGTCGGCGCGTTTGGGGTCGAGAACGGCTACGGCGCGGGGAATTTCCTCGGCCGGGAGGTGATGGTCGCAGATGATGAAATCCACGCCCTTGCGTTTGGCATAGTCCACTTTCTCTATGGCTTTGATGCCACAGTCCAGGGCGATGATCAGCGTCGCACCCTTGCGTGCGGCGTGGTCGATGCCCTTGGTCGAGATACCGTAACCTTCGGTATAACGATCCGGGATGTAGAACAACAGGTCCTTGTGACCTATCTGGCGCAGAAATTTATAAACCAGCGCGACGGCGGTCGTGCCATCGACGTCGTAGTCGCCGTACACCATGATCTTCTCACGGTTGCGGACGGCCCGCTCCACCCGTTCGACCGCCTTGTCCATATCCTTCATCAGGAACGGGTCGTGCAGGTCCGAAAGCTGGGGGTTGAAAAATTTCTTAGCCTTCTCTAACGTGTCTATGCCTCTCTGTACGAGTAGATTGGCCAGGACCGGGGAGATGCCCGTCGCGGCAGCCATCGCGGCAACCGCCTCCGGATTCCCCTGAGGCTTCACTACCCATCGTTTTTCTATGGGCATATTTGTTATTATTTATATATTTTAACATTCAAATTCTCGCATAAATCTTCGACGAGGCGTCGTTTGACCTCCTCCATCGGAACCGGGCGACCGATCTCCTTTTCGATCGACGTGGCACCCCGGTCCGTAAACCCGCAGGGGTTGATATGGGTGAAATAACGCAAATCGGTTGCCACATTGAGTGCGAAGCCGTGCATGGTCACGTAACGCGACGCCCGCACACCGATCGCGCAGATCTTACGCGCCGGCTGCGCTCCTTCGATCCAGACGCCCGAGGCGCCGGCGATGCGTCCGGCCCGGATGCCGTAACGGGCTACCGTCCGGATGACTGCGCCCTCGAGCGCGTCGATGTAGTCGCGCAGCGAAAGTCCGATGCGCTCCAGGTCGAGGATCGGGTAGCCCACGATCTGTCCCGGCCCGTGGAAGGTGATGTCGCCGCCCCGGTCGATGTGGTAAAATTCGGCGCCGATGCTGCGCAGATACTCTTCGCCGACCAGCAGGTTCTCCGCATGGCCGCTCTTGCCGAGGGTATAGACCGCCGGATGCTCCACCAGGAGCAAATAGCCCGCGCCCTCCGCCGGGGTTCCCTTGGCCCGCAGGAGGGTGTCGAAAAGCCTCTGCTGGTACTCCCAGCAGGCTTTGTAGTCCATTTGTCCGAGGTCCCGGTATTCGACAAACATCGTAAATTACGTTACGACACCTCTCCGTCCGGCTCCGTACGGATACCGTAAATCCGGAAAGCGTCGGTTCAACACTTTCTTTGTCGCAGACCTTTTCCCGCGCGGCGGGAAGACTCAGGCTTTCGCGGAAACCTGTCGCTTCAGACGCACCGAGCCGAGCGCTTCGTCCGCCAGGTACGACGAACGCACCATCGGACCGCTCGCGCAGTAGCTGAAGCCCATGTCGAGCGCCTGCTGCCGGTACCAGTCGAATTTTTCGGGAGTAATGTACGCCGCAACGGGGTGATGCTCCAGAGTGGGACGAAGGTACTGGCCGAGGGTCACGATCTCCACGCCGGCGGCGTGCAGGTCGCGCAAGGTCTGTAAAACTTCTTCATCGCTCTCACCGAGTCCGACCATCAGGCCGCTCTTGGCGACGGCGCCCTTTTCGCTTAAATAGCGCAGCACGTCGAGGCTCGTACGGTAACGGGCCCGCGAACGCACCAGGGGGGTCAGCTGTTCGGTGGTTTCGATGTTGTGCCCGATGATATCGGGCCCGGAGGCGATCACCGTGTCCAGCAGGTCGGGTTTCGCATCCAGATCGGGAATAAGGAGCTCAATTGTGACGTCGGGATTTTCCGCCCGGATCGCGCGGACGCATTCGGCCCAGTGGGCCGCGCCGCCGTCGGGCAGGTCATCGCGTGTAACGGAGGTTACCACCACATGCCGCAATCCCATCAAACGGACGCTTTCGGCGAGTTTGGCGGGTTCTGAAGGATCGGGCGGCAGAGGCCGGCCTGAAAGGGTGGCGCAGAATCGACAGTTGCGCGTACAGATTTCACCCAGTATCATGAAGGTCGCTGTCCTGCGGCTCCAGCATTCGGCTTTGTTCGGGCATAGACCGCTGCTGCAGATCGTGTGCAGGGAGTGGTCCCTGACGATGCGTTGCACGTCCGCGTATTCTGCGGTGCGGTGAAGCCGGATTTTCAGCCATTCCGGTTTTTTCAGGACGTTTACCTTCTCTTCATGCAATTTCGGCATTTTAAGTTCATTATTTTCCCAATTGATGCAAAAATACAAAAAATATCAATCGCTTCTCCTTTCTGTTGCGAAAAAGATGAAAAAAGCCTTTGCAGGCGCAGGGGAGGCGGTCGGTCCGGTGCGAAGGACCAGCCGGGGCCGGATGTCGGAACGGGAGGGAGGAGTATGCGGAGAGCGCATCCGGAACGGCTCCGGATGCGCTCTCCGCAATATCTTCTGTTTCTGTCTGAGGGAAGGTTATCTCTGCCCGAGGTGCAGCTGCCATTGCCAGGCCGTGCGGAGCGTTTCTTCGAGCGGCCGCTCGGCACGCCAGCCCAGGAGGGTGTTCGCCAGCGTGGGATCGGCCCAGATCGCCGTGATGTCTCCGGCGCGGCGCGGCGCAAAGCGGTAGTTGAGTTTCAGTCCGTTGGCCCGTTCGAATCCGCGGACCAGCTCCAGCACCGAAACGCCCCGTCCGGTGCCGACGTTGAAGACCTCGTAAGGGGTGGCGCCGCGCTCTTCGATCAGGCGGTGCAGGGCAGCTACGTGGGCGCGGGCCAGATCGACGATGTCGATGTAGTCGCGGATGCAGGTGCCGTCGGGCGTCGGATAGTCGTTGCCGAAGATGCTCAGGCATTCGCGGATCCCGGCGGCGGTCTGCGTCACATAGGGGACCAGGTTCTGGGGGACGCCTCTCGGAAGCTCGCCGATCAGGGCCGAGGGATGCGAGCCGATCGGGTTGAAGTAGCGCAGGGCGATGCCCCGCAGACCGGGATGGGCGGCGACGGCGTCGCGCAGGATGTCTTCGGAGATCTGTTTGGTGTTGCCGTAAGGCGACGTGGCGGGCTTGCGGGGCGTCTGTTCGGTGACGGGCTGGGCGTCGGGTTCGCCATATACGGTGCAGGAGGAGGAAAAGAGGATGTTGGGCCGTCCGAAATCGCACATCAGCTCCACGACGTTCAGGAACGAAAGCAGGTTGTTGCGGTAGTATTTGAGCGGTTCGGCGACCGACTCCCCGACCGCTTTCGACGCGGCGAAGTGGATGACCGAACGGAATTCGTGGCGTTCGAACAGCCGTCGCATCGCCTGCAGGTCGCAGCAGTCGATCTGCTCGAAGGGCACTTCGGCGCTCGTGATGCGGCGGACGCCCTCCACGGCCTGAAGGTCGGAGTTCGAGAGGTTGTCGGCGATCACCACATCGAATCCGGCCTGGATCAGCTCGACGGCCGTGTGCGATCCGATGTATCCGGCGCCGCCCGTTACCAGTACTGTTTCTTTCATAAGGCTATGTCGTTTGAATTTCTGAATTTTTAGCATTGTTCTTCCTGTCTTCCCTGTTGCCGGATGGTTTTCCGCTGTCGGCTACTGCCGTTTCGCGGCATTCGGGTCGTTTGTTCCGGCTTCTCGCCCCTTCCCGGTGGTAGAGGCCTTGAGTTGCGATTCCGAAAAATCGGGACGGTACGATTTCATAATCGGGCCTGTCTTTCGTCTGCGGGGCCTTTTACAGTTCCTGCATGGCCAGGCAGTCGGAACGGTCGTCGGGTGAATCCCCGTTTATTTGGCGGCGTACACCACCTTTTTGGTTTCGAAGAACGCTTCGTCGAAGAATGCGGGGATCGGGTACTCCGTCCACTTCATACCGGTACGGCTCAACTCGTCCGCGAGGTCGCCGCCCTTGAGGTAGAGGATGCCGTTGGGCAGGGCGCCCTTTTGCCCCCGGTCGATCTTATCCCAGACCCAGCCGACGAAGGTCGGCATCTCCGTCACGGCGCGGGAAACCACATAGTCGTACCGTTCGGGAAGCGTTTCGGCCCGGGCGCAGAGGGGGGTGAGGTTGGCGAGGCCGAGTCCCTCCGCAACGCCCTGTACGACCTTGATTTTCTTGCCGATCGAGTCCACGGCCGTGAAATGCGCCTCGGGGAAGAGGATCGCCAGCGGAACGGACGGGAAGCCGCCGCCGCACCCCACGTCGAGCACCCGCGCTCCCGGGGCGAAGGGGCAGACCTTGGCGATGGAGAGCGAGTGCAGCACGTGCCGCAGGTAAAGTTGGTCGAAATCCTTGCGCGAGATCACGTTGATCTTGGTGTTCCAGTCGGCGTACAGTGCGTACAGCGCTTCGAATTGCCCGCGCTGCGGGCGGGTCAGGTCGGGGAAGTATTTGTCGATCAGGGCAATCATAAGGTTTGTGGGCGTTGAAGTTTTTTTTAGGCAGGTCGGAGTGGTTCGTTCTGCGGCGTTCGCCGGTCGGAAACGTCAGGATTTTTCATCTGCGGCGATCAGGCGGCACATCTGCTCCCGGGCGCGGTGGATCTGGGTCTTGACGGTGCCCAGCGGGAGTTCGAGCTTCATGGCGATCTCTTCGTAGGAGTACTCTTCGAAGAAACGCATGACGATCAGTTGTCGGTAGCGCGGCGGCATGGCCTGGAGGTAGCGTTCGATCTGCGTGCGCTGCTGTTTGCGGATGATGTTCTCTTCGGGCGTGGGGTTGTTGGAGGGCGGTGCCGTGAATTTGTCGTCGATGGGCAGGTCCTCCTGGCGCCGCCGGATGAAATCGACGAAGGTGTTCCGGGCGATGGTGTAAACCCACTGTCCGAAGGTGTAGGCCGGGTTGTAGCGGTGGATGTTGATATAGACTTTGATGAAGGTTTCCTGCAGCAGGTCGTCGGCGTCCAGGGGGTTGTTGGTGCGCTGTATGAAAAGCCGGTGTATAGCCTCCTTGTAACGCTCGAAAAGGTATTCGAAGGCGATGTTGTCGCCCTGCAATACCAGCTCCACGAGCACCCGGTCGTCGGCTATGATATAGTCGGCTATCTCCATACCCGCTCGTCTTTGCGCAGCAGCAACAGCCCCAGCAGCAGGGCGAAAAACGGACTCAGCAGGTCGTACAGGAAGTAACGTCCGCAGATTTTCTCTTCACCCAGGCGGCGGCTGATGCGCCGCGCCTCGACGAGTACGATCGCAAAACGCGCGAGCAGCAGCACCCCTGCGGCGATCTTGAATTCCCAGGGCATCACCGCCAGGGCGACGATCGCCGCCAGCCAGAAGAGAATGCGGCTGCCCAGTTCCCACTGGATGAAGTTCTTGACCCACAAGGGATAAAAAGGAATGGCTCCCCCGAAGAAACGCTGGGTGCCGATCCACCACTTGAGCCCTCCCCAGCTCTTTTCACGCAGGGTGGCGCGGGGAGAGAGGACCACGCTGACATTGCCGGGGGCGATGATCCGCGACATGAACAAATCGTCTTCGCCGATATTCATATTGAGGTGGCTGAAGCCGTTGGCGCCGAAATAGAGCCGCTTGGTGAATCCGTAGTTCTGGCGCATGCCCCGGTAGGGTCTGCCGCATACGGCGCTTGAGATCCAGTCCACCGAGTGCATCATCCGCCAGGTGCGGATCAGGTAGCTCGCAAACCCTTTCCCGCGCTCCATGCCGCAGTAGCCGAGCACGATTTCGCCGCGCCGGAAGCCGTTCGCCATGAGCGAGAGCCAGCGGTCCGAGGAGGGGTACACGTCCGGTGTGGTGAAGAGAAGGTGCTCGTAATGGGCCGATTTAATCCCGACGTTGAGCGCCATTTTGGGCGAGATCGGGAAGCGGGGATTCAGTTCGATCTTGGTGGCCGTAATCTGTGGGAACGACTGTTTGATGCGGACCAGGTCGTCGTAGAAGTCGGTGTCCCGGCCTACATAGACGATCACCACTTCGAAGTCGGGGTACTCCTGGGCGACGATGAGCGGCAGGATCTCCTCCACGAAGGCGTAATCTTCCGAGAAGAGGGGAATCACCACCGATACCGGAGGGGTTTCGGAGAGGATCTCCGGACGCCGGGTGTCCTTGTATTTGGGTATGCGCCCGTAAACGAACAGGTAGTAATATAGCTGGATTCCGAACATGACCAGAAGGACGCCCGCGAGGGCCGTGCCTTCCCAGCCGTAGTGGACGATAATGCGATTGAAAAATTCCATGGCGTATGCGTTGTGGCGGACCCGGGACGGTGGAAGCTGGAAGCGGAGCCGGACTCGTTCGGACTGCGCCGGAGTGCGGCTTGCGGACACGCGGGCGGATCCCACGCAAAGATAAGGATTTTATCCGAATCGGTATTCTGCCGAAGGAATAATTCGTGGAGATCGACCGAAGAGAAACCCGCCGTCCCGGCGGTACGGGCGAGGCGGGTTTGCGGAGAGTCGGAGGAGTCTTCGACTTGGCTATGGAGTTGCCGTAAGAAGCGGTTCTCGGGCGGTGGATTCGGTTTCCGGGGTGGTTTGCAGATCTTCGACACCGCGATGTCGTGCCCGGTAGGTCGCGGGTGTCATGCCGTATTGTTTGCGGAAGAGTTTGATGAAGTGCGAGGTGTTGGGAAAGGCGCATGCGGTGCCGATTTCGGCGATCGCCTTGTCGGTCGAGATCAGGAGCAGCCGGGCATGGATCAGACGTTGCCGGATGAGCCATTGGTGGGGCGAGGTTCCGTAGATGCGGAAAAATTCCTTTTTGAAGGAAGTCAGGGAGCGGTTGCAGCGTTTTGCGATCTCTTCGACCGAAATATCGGAAAAGATACTGGCATAGACGGTTTGCTGGAGGTTGTCCCGGGCCGCATCGACGTTGCCCAGCAGCTTGCTTTTGATGCAACAATCCCCGTGCGAAACGATCAGGTAGAGCAGTTCGGTCATTTTGAGGTTTTCGGCGGTCGGGTCGTCCAGGAGCGATCCTTCCGTGAGGCAATCGTCGATGTGGCTGAAAAAACGCCGGATCGAACTCCAGCCCGGCATCGTGGCGTGGTTCAGGGTACGGCAGTCGTCGCACTGGTGGTTGTTGGTGATATTCAGCTTGTAGGCGATGTTGAGGTGCAGCAGGATGCGTTGCAGCTCTTCCGAGGTATAGCGAACGAGGATCTGTTCGTAGGGATGTCCCTGCGCGGGGATGTTTTTGGTATAGTGGCAACCCATACCGAGGAAGAAAAGATCTCCCTGGGAGAACTTGTAGCATTTATCGTCGTAATAGACGTATTTTTCTCCGTTGAGGATATATCCGATCACGCAGCGGGTGAACTTATGGGTTTCGATGCCGTTGTTGGAGGCCGATACATACTTTTCGATCGACGGATTAACGGTTTGGGTGTCGTAGGATTCGTTCATAATCGGAAGATTTTATGGCTCGATGAAGGCCGGTGTCCATAGCCTTTTATCGAAGATTATGAATCAAATATACAATCTAAGGTTGTATATTTCAAATTAAAATAGGAAAAAATTAGATCGAAAATGTTAAAATATATACTATTTCAACATTTTACGCGTTTTTTATTGCAATATATTTACAATGCAAGTGATGTACAAAATGAGATACAGCAGAGTTCCGACGGTACGTTGGATGCGGATGAAGGTCAGGGGCATGAGCAGTGCTGCGGGTACGGCTGCGACGGCCAGCAGTCCCGGCGTGACGCTCGGTACCGCTATCAGGCAGCCCGTCACCGTAAAGAGCAGGATGGTGTAGGTCAGCATGCCCCGGGCTTTGATGCTTACCGTGCGGAAACTGATGAGTCCGAAGAAGATGGCGCAGAGTACGATGAAAAGGACGATTCCGAGAAGTGCGGGGACGAGCGGAGGCGTATTGGCGAAAATCCGGTATCCGCTGTCGCTGACGAAGGAGTGCCATAATCCGGCGGGGGTATCCAGGGGATTGGCTCCCTGCCCCCAGGCGATGTAGCAGACAGCCAGAAAAGGGAGTACGACGCTGCACAGCGATACGAAGACTTCGCGCAAGGTCCGTCGGAAACAGAATGCTGCGGCCAGGACCAACAGCGGCAGGGGAAGCAGCGGGGCATAGAGCAGTGGCAGCAGCCCCAGGAAAAACGAAGCCCGGAACACGGCTCCGATCGCGTAGCCGTTGCGGAAGCAGGCGAAGAAGTTCTGGGTCGATAACAGCAGGACGAACGCTGCGACGGATTCCGTCAGATACTCCTGCCCCAGGAGGATTCCGCAGGCGACCAGTCCGTACAGGGGGATGGTCAGCGTACTGCTGACGGGGTAGAGTCCGTAGCGGACCGCCAGCCTCCCGCAGAGAATGCCCGTCAGTAGGAGCAGGCCGCCGCAAAGGATGCGGGAGCAGCGGGGGAATCGTTCCTGGAACAAGCCGATCAGGTCACCCAGCGGGGTGGAAATCATCGTTTCCGGAGCCGGTGAAATAGTTGTCCCGGTCGTCATGGCGGCTGCGATGACGACCAGTATGGACGCGATGGCCAGCAGTAAGGGTTGGCGGATAATGTCCGGTTTCATGGTTCGACGATGGTTTTGTCCGAATGCGGGCTGCGGTTTCTGTTCCCGGCAAGGTGCCGAAAATTCAGCATTGCGTTCGCTTGTCGGAAACGGCCGCTACAAAGGCAATTATATCTTTCGATGCACACTCTTATCCGACGATTGCAGCGCCGAATCCGAGGGGCGCTTATTCGTGGTCCGAAGCCGCGCCTGTAAGGCTGCCCTCCCCTAAATTTCCTCCTCGGAGGGAACTCGGGGCGCAACACTCCCCCAAAGGTACATTGGAGTATATAATCCCGGCTACAAAATTAGGAAAAAAGCGGACGAAACCGTAATTATTTTGGAACCATATACGATTTTATTCCGGATCTGTTTCTGGTCCCGGGACTTTGCCTCGAACGGCCGTTGTCTGCCGCCTTGGGCGGTAGTTACGGTTCCGTACTGAAGCCTGCCTCCTGCCTTTCGGAGGAATTTCGGGGAGGCTCCGGCAAATCCGGGGCGATCGAAACGTCGGTGTAAAATTGGATATGATTGCCGATATTTTTAATTTTGCAAAAATGCGTGCGGTATTTCGGGGAGGTCCGAAGCGTTTCGGCGCATACCCCGGGTTCCCTTGTTTTTGCGGAGATCGGCGCTGGCTTGTCCGTTTTCGAAGGGGGCATCGAAATCGTGCGATAATAACTTTGTTTCGGATGTTGGAGAACTGCTACCAGAAAGAGCTGCCCGAAGCCGGGTGCGACGAGGCGGGGCGCGGGTGCCTCGCAGGGCCTGTTTTTGCCGCTGCGGTGATGCTGCCTCCGGACTTCAGCCATCCGTTGCTGAACGATTCGAAGCAGATGACCGCGCGTCAGCGCGATTTGTTGCGTGCGATCGTCGAGCGCGAGGCCCTTGCCTGGGTCGTGAAGGCCGTTTCTGCCGAGCGGATCGATCAGATCAACATCCTGAACGCTTCGTTCGAAGGGATGTCGCTGGCGGTCGCGGAGTTGCCGATCCGTCCGGGATTTCTGGCGATCGACGGCAACCGGTTCCGCACGACGCTCGATATTCCGTATCGCTGCATCGTCAAGGGGGACGGCAAATATGCGGATATTGCCGCCGCGTCGGTGCTGGCCAAGACCCACCGCGACGAATATATGGAGCGCCTCGCCGGGGATTTTCCCGAATACGGTTGGGAGCGCAACAAAGGTTATCCGACCCGCGAACATCGCCTGGCGATCCG
>ERZ1504202.327-NODE-327-length-16374-cov-4.802868_pt1 | contig 16374 bp, 10 predicted proteins | sample MGYA00574887_ERZ1504202 | MGnify/ENA primary metagenome ERZ1504202 (study PRJEB39906, sample SAMEA3182068) | gut metagenome | biome: human; feature: gut; material: Stool; isolation source: human stools | place: Canada | collected 2013-11-18 ... | reverse complement strand
GCTGCCGTCAGCAGATCGTACTCCTTGCGCAGGGGTGCGAGTTTCGATTCGTCGGGTACTTTCTGCAAGGTAAATCCGGCGACCAATCCTCCGAAATTCGGAACCATCCGCGTCTTGGTCGTTGTGGCGATGATCTCTTTCTGCTCGGCGATATTCTCCTGCAACTTGCGTTCGAGTTCGTCGAGCGATTCGGTCTCGGCCATCTCGTCGATCATCTTCTGCTTTTGGATGCGGGCGTAGGCGAATGCCGCACCGAGCGCGAGGACCGCCGCCATAATCAACCCGACAGGCGATAATAAAGCTGTAAATCCCGCCGCCAGCATCGGCAGCACCTTGATCACGGCGCCGATTCCGAGCGAAAGGGGACCGACCGCTGCGACCAGCCCCGCCACGACGACGATCGTCTGCATCATCGCCGGCGACATCGATTGCAACATCTGCACGACCGTCGAGAGCGCACCCGCTATCTTCGTTGCGAAAGGCATGATGGCCGCACCGATCCGTTCGAGGAAGTCGCCCCACGCATTCTTGAGTTGCTGCACGGCTCCGAGTCCCGTCCGTGCGGCGGCTTCGGCCTGCCCGCCGAACTTGCGTTCCAACTCGTCGAGGATCATCGCCTGTGCTTTAGCTGTGTCGCCCGTCTCGGCGAGTTTCTTGATTACCTCCGTCTGCTCCTTGGAAAAGGTGATGCCGGCACGCGACAGCGACGAGAGCTTCGTCGCGGGATCGGAGAGCGCTTTGCCCAACTGCAACGACGCCGCACCCAAATCCATCTCCAACGCCGTGGCGAGGTCCAATGCCAACGCCTGCGTGCGCTTGAAGTTCTCGCCCGTGATGTTGGTAAAAGCCAACAGGCGGGCGGTGGATTTGTCGAGAATCGTCTCGTCGCCGAAAAGCGTCTTCCCCTGCAACTCCGATGCGTAGTCGGCCAATTGCCGGAAGTTGTAACCGACGGCTTGATTCGTAACCTTGAGCGCCTGCTGCACCTTCGCCTCGGCTTTGGCCTGCACATCGGCCAGGTGCAGCGATACGCCGCCCAATGCCGCAAGGGGTGCGGTGAGTTTCAACGAGAGCGACTTGCCGACGGAGGTCAGCTTCTTTTCGAGCGAGCCGAGCCCTTTCTCGACCTGCCGCGCCTTCTGTTGGAACTCATACGAGTCGGCTCCGATCTTTATAAGCAAGTCGGCGATTCTCCGGGACATGGCTGTTTAGGGTTTGTGTTGCAGATAGAGCGCCCAGCCCGCCTCGACATCCGATAGTACCGCCGGCCGCCCGTTCTCCACGCGCGACATTGCCGCCACGATAGGGATCATCATCTCGCCTGCCTGCGTATCCAATGGTTCGTCGGCGCCGATGCCCGACCATTCGGCCACGCAACGGATATAGTTTTCGGTATGGTTCTCGATGGGCGGAGCGTAGCGCGAGATCATCTGTCTAATGGTTCGGTAGCCGTTGCGACGATAGGAGTCCAGCAGCACGAACATCGCGCGGTAACCCCATGCCATCGTCTCGAATTGCTTGAATGCCGTATCGCGCGAGGGCGCAACTTCGCCCAGATACTTCGTCGCCGACCGGCGGATATTGCCGGGATTACGATTGCTCAGTCCTCTGCTCATTGCTTTATGATTTTCGGTTATTCTCGTCGTTCTCTTTGCGCTTGCGTTCCAACTCGGCTCTTTTGAGCAAGACCGGGCAATGTTCGGGTGGCGTTTCGCACCTGTACGCCTGTCGGATGACGATGCGGCTGCGGTCGATCTCCACGTCCTTGTGCTCGATGATGATTTCGAGTTTGCCGACCTTCTCTTCGAGTTTCTCCACGCGCCCGTCCAGCCGCGTGATTTGCTCGGATTGGATCGCCACGACCTTCTCCGTGTTTGCTAATTCGGCGGAGTCGGCGGCCGCGTTCTCCTTGCGCTTCTTCGCGTTGAAAAAGAGAATCGTTCCCGCCAGACCGCTGGCGAGGATGAAGTTCAGAATGATGGATAGTGTTTCCATAGTTTCGCACTTATTCAGGAATGAATTTGTAAATCGCCCGTTCGCGCACGATATAGAGATCGCCGTAGATGAAGAACAACCCCATGATATTCTCGCCCCAGCCGGCGGCGTTCCGAACGCTGGTCGTCGTATCGTCGCGGAAGTTCCGGATGAAGATGCCGTCGTCGTAGGAGTGCACGACCTCGCTCATCGTATGGTCGGCATGATCCGCCCAGCGTCCTAAGCGACGGAGCAGCGTCCGCTCGGTAATCGAATCCCGCCGGTAGAACCACAGCATATCGTCGGCGTTGATGCCGATATAGTTGTCGGAGACGGTGACGATCTGCTCGCCCGCAGCGAATTGCAGCATCTTGCAGGGCTGGTGGAACCGCTTGTCGTGCAGATAGGCGCCATGCGAGGTGTTCACGACGATCGTATTTTCCGTGCGCCGCAGGGCGAGGATCGCACCCGACATCGGTGTACCCTCGTAGGCATATCCCCGTCCGCGATAGCCGGTCGAGGCGTCGGGCGAAACGTATTTGCACTCCGGGCGCGAGAGGTAGCGATAAGTGCGGTAGTTCGGGTCCTCGTCCTCTGCCGTGGCGGCGTTGCGTCCGCCAGCATTGCCGCCCCGCGGACCGATATATTGCCGGTAAGATTTCAGGATATGGATATACCCGTCCATATAGGTCGCGACGTTGCGGTACTCCTCCGGCGGGGTATATATCCGTTCGACCGTACCGCGATAGTCGAGGTAGCGGACCTCTTTCCCGTCCACCGCGACGAACCCCTCGTCCGCCTCGTACATATCGAAGGACGTCGTGCTGCGATAGATCTCCCGCACCTGCCGCGTAGCGGTATCGAAGGCATAGACCGTCTTTTTATCGGCGGACTGGAGCAGCAGGCGGTTCAGGCAGCGTATCGCCTTCCCGACCGTGAACGGCAGCGTCGCGACCGCTATGCAGTCGTCGCCCGCCGGCGGCCTCTCCGTCGCGAGCAGATGCGGCATCTCCGTAAGTTCGCTGTTGCAGGAGTCGTCGAGAGCATTCAGCTCGATGGAGTTCAGGTAATAAGCGGCGTTCAGGAACTTGTCGTCCCGAACCACCGTATTCATATCGATATGCTGTCCCGTGAAGATCTCGCCCGTGATGCGCCGGCTCGGCAGCTGCTTGTACCGCAATGCTCCCTGCATGATATGACCGACCAGCGTGTCGTAGTCGTTCCGATCTTTCGTATGCCAGATGCGCGTGGGGTTGCCGCCAGCATCGAGGTAGTAGAGCGCATAGAGCAGCCGGTCGTTCGGAATGGCGGGAATATCGCTCACGGGAAGCGTTACGGACATATCGACGTTGTTCGCGGGATCGACGAGCGACTCGTAGCGCAATCCCTTGTCGTAGCTGTCGCCCGCATCGATCGAGAGCGTCATCTTGCGGAATGCAGCGCTCTCCTGATAGCCCGAGGTGCGGCCGCTCGGATTGCCGAAGCGGTCGGTATAGGTCGTGATCTTGCCGATGAGCGTCTGCCGGATGAAGAACCGCCACTCGCCGTCGCAGGGGATGCCGTCGATCTCGATCTTCATATTCTGCTCGTTGCCGGTCTTGACCGTGCTCGTAATCTCCCCGTCGGAGGATTGCACCCACGAACCGCTCTCGGTCAGGCTGTATGTCGCCTTTTCGCCGACGATGCGAACGCCGTAATGCACCGCGACATCGATGCTTTCGTTCGGGCGGTAAATACCCAGTCCCCATTCCCGATGGTAGGTCTGCAACCCGAACTCCCATACGAGCGGGAAGTTGCACTGCTCGACGGGAAAGCCCCGAGTTACGACCTCCGCACCCCGATAGGCATCCTCGCCGCTGAAATAGAGTTCTTCCCCGCTCTTCACGGAGACGAAGTCGTGCGGATCCGTCCAAGCGTCGGGATCGTAGAACCCGATGCGGGCGATCAGGTTGTCGAGGCTCTTGTTCTTTACATCGACCGAGACCTTGCGCAGCGCAGGGACGATGTCGAGCGTCGAACTTCCCTCGATGTGCAGGTCGCCCGTCCACATACCGTCGATGCACTCGCGTGCGGCCGACGCGACGACCTGCGCACCGGTATGGATCACGAGCCGCAACCCGCTGCCCGTAACGATCCGCCCGACGGGATGCTCCGTGCCGACGCGGTAGAAATTCACGGGACGCGCAGTTCGGTAGAGCGACACGGCGCGGCGGATATGCAGGGCGCCGTTCGACTGGAAGATCTGTCCGGCGAACGGACGCAGACACAGTTCGAGGATGTCGCGATAGGTAGGCTCCTTGTAAACGTAGTAGAGCCGTTCGAGGTCGATATAGGTTTGACGGAGCGGAGAGAAGTCCTCATCCATACCCTCGGCATACAGGTCCATCCAGTCCGCCGTATCGAGGTCCAACTCCAACAGGTCGATGCAGGAGGAGAGGAGTTCCCACAGCGACCGTCTGCCCGCGATGCCGATATGTACGAGGTCGCGGAACGGAATGCTCGACAAGAGGTTGAAGCCGTCCACGGCCTTGATCGTGACGGTATAGGGCGGAGCGGTGAAGTTCTCGGAGTAGAGGTCGGAGGTGACGTAGCCCCGCCAATAAAGTTGTCGATTGCGGAAGATCGAGACGCGAAAATAACGAGGGTCGGAGGTGAACAAAGCCAGATAATGGAAATTCTCCTTGCAGAGGATGTTGATGGTCGCCTCCGAAGCCTTGACCGGCACGTAGAACTCGTCGCCCCGTTTCTCCCACGTGATCTGCAACGGCGTACCGCCGTCGAAGGTCATCTCCTCCGACGGACCTGCATACTCCCGCTCCGAAATCTCCACGCGCCACAAGACGCCCTTGTACTTCGAGCGAAGTTTAGCGTAATATTTCAGACCGAAAATCGCCACCTTGTCTAACCTTTGGCGTAAAGGTAGACGGGGCGGCGAGTAGGGAAGAGATACTTTGTCTCCGTTGCGCTATTGTTCCTTTTCAGGGGTAACCCGAAATCCGATCGGCCTTCGGGCTGCATTCCGTTTCGGCAGTTCGACCGATAACGCTCCGATCGCTTCGTAAATCGTTTCGATATCCTTGCGCACGTCTTCCGAAAGATCGTTGACTCCGCCCAATATCTCTTCGGTCGCTTGTTCGAGTTCGAGAACCCGCTCCCGGAGTCGTGCGATCTCGACCGATTCGGCGGTTCGGGTCAGGATGCAGTTGCGCATGGCGACGAACGCATCCATAATCGAGATGCTGACCTGAATCGCCGTCGGACTTCGCAATACGGCCGACAACATCGAAACGCCTTGCTCCGTAAAGGCATAGGGTAGATATTTCATGTGTTTGCCTCGTTCGAGCGGCATATCGTTTAAGGTGCCGAATCGGCACCTTAAAGCCTCCTCTTTGGTCAGCTGAAACATGAATCGCTCCGGGAAACGCTCGATATTTCGTTTGACGGCACGGTTGAGAGCCTTGGTTTCGACGCCGTACAACTCCGCGAGGTCTTTGTCCAGCATCACCCGCACGCCACGCACCTCGTGAATCTTGTTCTGTATGATTTGCAATTCCATAAGAATCCGTTTATAAACCGGCCGCAGCCGTTGTCGGGCGAATCATCGCCTTGGCGTTCAGCTTGCCGGCGAGAACCTCCATGTCGTTGTTGATCTTCGTGTCGATGACCCGCGCATAAATCTGCGTCGTCTGAATATTCGTATGTCCGAGCATCTTCGATACGGTTTCGATCGGCACTCCGTTGGCCAGCGTCACGGTCGTTGCGAAAGTGTGGCGCGCCATGTGGAATGTCAAATCCTTGTCGATGCCGCACACGCTTGCAATCTCTTTCAGGTAGGAGTTGACCTTCTGATTCGACGGGACGGGGAAAAGCAAGCCGCCTTCGGCCGTACCGCCGTATTTCTCGATCAACCGTATGGGAACGTCGAGCAGGCGTACATGCACGGGAACATCGGTCTTCTGCCGTTTGGTATCGATCCACAGATTGCCGTCGGGCCATCGGCAGAGCATATCGGCGGATAGATGTTTGAGGTCGATATAGGCCAAGCCGGTATAGCAGCTGAACAGAAAGAGGTCGCGGATGATTTCGAGCCTTTTCATGGCGAATACCTTGTTCGCGAGGCGGTCCAGTTCTTCGTCGGTCAGATAGCCTCTGTCCACCTTCTCGAAATGGAGTTTGTAGCCCGCCAGCGGATCGTTCTTCGACCAGCCGTTCAGATAACCGACATGCAACATGGTCTTCAGTTGCCGCATCAACTTCATCGTCGAATTGTTCGTCAGCCGGTAGTTCATGCGCAGCCACCGGTCGAAATCGGTAGCGAAGCGGGGATGCAATTCCTTGACTGCCATATCGGGCAGGCGGTAGCGCGCCTGCATGAACTCCGCAAGTCGGTTGCGGGTCAGTTTGTAACGCAGGTACGTTTCGCGGCAGCATTGCTCGGTTTTGAGCAGGTCGGTATAATCCTCGATAAAACGGTCGCAAATCTGCAATAACGTAGTGGTGTTCCGGTCGAGTCCCGTGATGGCGTTTTTAAGTTTGCCGGCCGTGATGACCTCCTCGCGCCGAAGCATCTCGTCGTATTTGCGCCGTATCAGCACGCGCAACTCTTCGAGCATCTCGTTGATCTGTTTCTCCTCTTTGGTCTTGCCCGCCGTGCGGTAGTCTTTCGGCTGCCAGCGGTCGGGGTGGATGTACATCCTCGTAGCGAAATGCACCATTTCGCCATTGACGGTGATGCGCGCCACGATAGGGACGGTGCCGTCCTCGCGGATCTTGCCTTTCTGAATGATAAAAATTACAGCGAAGGTACTTTTCTGTGCCCGTAACCTTCGGGGCTGTTTCGCGGCATTTTCGTGCAGCCGCTGATTCGTGTCTTTCTTCATAACGATACTTTACTTATTGGTTTGACAAAAATAGCCCAACTCAACTATTTGATTGACAAATAGGTAAAGTCAATGAAGGACGCCGTAAAGACAAGCCGGGGCAAGGTTACGCGATTGCAATGCGCCGGTTACGAATGGGTTACGTTCGGGCGTCCCGAAGTGTCCGCAGGAACGGATTCGGGGCGGTTTCGCGTAAGCCATATGTAACCTGAAGCGGATTCCCTAACGCTTTGATGCATCGTGCGATAGGGCATAAACAAAAGAAAACGAGACGGTTGCGGTAACCATCTCGTTTCTTCGTCTGCGGTGCGATTCGCAACGGTCCCGGGACCGGCGAATTACCGTAAAAATCATGCAGACGATCAACTGGAAAGGACACGGCGCCATGTTCGGCGCCAACGCTATTTGGGGGCTGATGTCCCCCGTCGCCAAATTCGTAATGCTCGGCGGCATCGTTACGCCGCTGGCGGTCACCGACCTGCGGATCGTGGGCGCCATGATCCTGTTCTGGATCCTTTCATTCTTCCAAAAGTCCGAACACGTACCGCCGAAAGACCTGGCCAAACTCTTCGGAGCATCGCTGCTGGGCGTGGTCCTCAACCAGGGCAGCTTCATCCTGGGCGTGGGCATGACTTCGCCCGTAAACGCCTCGATCATCACCACGAGCATGCCGTTGTGGGCGATGATTCTCGCCGCAATTTTCCTCAAGGAACCAATCACCGCGAAAAAGGTACTCGGCATCGCCGCCGGAGCCTCGGGAGCCTTGCTGCTGGTCCTCGGCAGCGGAAATACGGACAGTACCGGAGGGCACTCCGTCGCGGGCGACCTGCTGGTCCTGTTCGCGCAGTTGAGTTACGCACTCTACTTCGTGTTGTACAAGAATTTCGTCACCCGTTACTCGCTCACGACCATCATGAAATGGATGTTCACCTTCGCCACGCTCTGCATCCTGCCCTTCACCGGCCGCGACCTGCTTTCGACCGATTGGCAGGCCCTTTCCGCTGTAGCGATCGGCTCCCTGGCATTCATCGTCGTCGGCAGCACGTTTTTGAGTTACATGCTGATCATCGTCGGACAGAAAAACCTGCGTCCGACCGTCGCCGGCATGTACAACTACATCCAGCCGCTGGTCGCTACATTAGTGGCCGTATGTTGGGGAATGGAAACATTCGATCCGACCAAAATCTGCTCCGTATTGCTGATTTTCAGCGGTGTCTATCTGGTGACGACAAGCCGCAGCCGGGCCGATGCGGAGAAGTCCCGCTTACAGCCGGAAAGCCCCCGGAAACGACAGTAGGATCCCGCACGCCGCATACGCAGCGCCCGGGAAACGGCGAAGATCCCCGGAAATATCGGGCCTTCCGTCCGAAATATGCCGAGGCGACCCTCCCGGACGCCGATAGCGAATGAAAAATCCGCCTTATTCGAGGCAAATTCGTATTGTATTTTCCGAAATAATGAATATCTTTGACAGATTTAATTTCCACACGAAATAACAACATCGAAAATATGGACATAGCCGCCAGTTTAATCAAGCTTTTTTTCGGATCCAAAGCCGACAAAGATCGCAAAGAAGTAGAACCTTATCTCGTAAAAATCAAAGCCGTTTATCCGACGATCGAGGCGCTTTCGAACGACGAACTGCGTGCCCACAGCAGTAACCTGAAAAAACAGATCGCCAACTTCATCGCTGCGGACGAAGCCCGTATCGTCGAGCTGAAAGCCCGTCTCGAACTGCCCGACACGTCGCTTTCCGACAAGGAGAAAATCTCCAAGGAGATCGACGAAACGGTAAAACGCATCGACGAGAAGATCGAACAGAAACTCGACGAACTCCTGCCCGAAGCTTTCGCCATCATGAAGGATACGGCCCGCCGCTTCGCCCAGAACGAAACGGTCGAAGTCACGGCCAACGATTTCGACCGGGAGCTGGCCGCCACCAAGGACTTCGTCAAAATCGAGGGCGACAAGGCGATCTATGCGACGCACTGGCTCGCCGGCGGCAACGACGTCCGCTGGGATATGATCCATTACGATGTGCAGCTCTTCGGCGGCGTGGTGCTCCACAAAGGCAAGATCGCCGAGATGGCGACGGGCGAAGGCAAAACCCTGGTGGCTACCCTCCCCGTGTTCCTGAACGCACTCGCCGGCAAAGGCGTCCACATGGTGACCGTGAACGACTATCTGGCACGCCGCGACTCCGAATGGATGGGGCCGATGTACCAGTTCCACGGTCTGACGGTCGATTGCATCGACCGCCATCAGCCCAACTCGGACGCCCGACGCAAGGCTTACATGGCCGACATCACGTTCGGAACCAACAACGAATACGGCTTCGACTACCTGCGCGACAACATGGCTTCGTCGCCCAAGGACCTGGTGCAGCGCAAGCACCACTACGCCATCGTCGATGAGGTCGATTCCGTGCTAATCGACGACGCCCGCACCCCGCTGATCATTTCGGGTCCCGTCCCCAAAGGCGACGACCAGCTCTTCGAACAGTATCGCCCGGCCATCGAGCACCTCTACAACCTCCAGAAAAACCTGGTGACCAACCTGCTCGCGGAATCCCGCCAGCTGCTCGGCGAAGGCAAGAACGAAGAGGGCGGCATCAAGCTCTACCGCAGCCACAAAGGTCTTCCCAAGTACAAACCGCTGATCAAGTTCCTCTCCGAACAGGGTATCAAGGCCCAGATGCAAAAGACCGAAAATATCTACATGCAGGACAACAACCGCCGCATGCCGGAGATTACCGACGACCTCTACTTCGTCATCGACGAGAAGATGAACTCGGTGGAACTCACCGACAAAGGCCACGAAGCCCTGTCGAAATATTTCAACGAGGAGGGCTTCTTCGTCCTGCCCGACATCGGGGCCCGCATCGCCGAGATCGAGAAGGAGGAGATTACTCCGGAGGAAAAGGCCCAGAAGCGCGATGCCGTAATCAACGACTACGCCGTCAAAGCCGAGCGCGTGCATACGGTCATCCAGTTGCTGAAAGCATACGCGATGTTCGAGAAAGATGTCGAATACGTGGTGATGGACAACAAGGTGAAGATCGTCGATGAGCAGACGGGCCGTATTTTGGACGGCCGGCGCTATTCGGACGGGCTGCATCAGGCCATCGAAGCCAAGGAGCGCGTCAAGGTCGAAGCCGCGACGCAGACCTTCGCTACCATCACGCTGCAGAACTACTTCCGCATGTACCACAAGCTGGCCGGTATGACCGGTACGGCCGAAACCGAGGCATCGGAGTTCTGGAGTATCTACAAGTTGGATGTCGTGGTCATCCCGACCAACCGCAAGGTCATCCGCGACGACCGTCAGGACCTGGTTTACAAGACCAAGCGCGAGAAATACAACGCCGTGATCGAGGAGATCGTCAAACTCGTCGAACAGGGCCGTCCGGTGCTCGTGGGTACCACCTCGGTCGAAATATCGGAACTTTTGAGCCGCATGCTCAAGCTGCGCGGCATCAAACATAACGTACTGAACGCCAAACAGCACCAGTTGGAAGCGCAGATCGTCGCCGAGGCCGGACGTTCGGGCCAGGTGACCATCGCCACCAACATGGCCGGCCGCGGTACCGACATCAAGCTGACACCCGAAGTGAAACAGGCGGGCGGTCTTGCCATCATCGGCACCGAGCGGCACGAAAGCCGCCGCGTGGACCGTCAGTTGCGCGGACGTGCCGGGCGTCAGGGCGACCCCGGATCGTCGCAATTCTTCGTATCGCTCGAAGACGACCTGATGCGTCTGTTCGGCTCGGGCCGTATCGCCTCGATGATGGACCGCATGGGCCTCAAGGAGGGCGAAGTGATCCAGGCAGGCCTGATGACCAAAGCCATCGAACGCGCACAGAAGAAGGTCGAGGAGAACAACTTCGGCATCCGCAAACGCCTGCTGGAATACGACGACGTGATGAACTCGCAACGCGAGGTGATCTACACGCGCCGCCGCCATGCCCTCTACGGCGAACGGATCGAGATCGACCTGAACAACATCATGTACGACTTCGCCACGACGTTCGTGGAGAATCACGAAGGCGTCGAATTCGACGATTTCCGTATCGAAATGATCCGCGAAGCGGCCATCCAGCCTTCGTTCGACGAGGCGGCGTACGAAAAAGCCAAGCCCCGCGAGCTGATCGAACTGATCGTTGCCGACCTGCAGGCCGCCTATACCCGCCGGATGAAGGCGATCGCCGATATGGTACGCCCCGTTATGGAGCGTGTTTATGAAGACCGCAAAGGCCAGCTGGACACCAATATCTACTTCCCCATCACGGACGGACACCTGGGCTACAACGTCCCGGTGAACCTGCAGCGCTGCAAGGATTCGGACGGGGAGGAGATCTTCAAGGTATTCTCCAAGGTGGTGATGTTCACCACGATCGACGACGCATGGCGCGAGCACCTGCGCGAAATGGACGACCTGCGCCAGAGCGTGCAGAACGCCACCTATGAACAGAAAGACCCGCTGCTGATCTACAAACTCGAGTCGTTCCAGCTCTTCTCGAAAATGCTCAACAAAGTCAATGCCGACGTATTGAGCACCCTCAACAAGGCCTACATCCCGGTACGGGAGAATACGGCCGAGAACGTACAGCGCGAACGCCAGGAGCGAGCCAAAGTCGATGTCAACAAGTTGCAGGCTTCGCGCATGCAGGCTGCGGCACAGGCGGGACAGGCCGAAAAACAGAAGCCGATGCCCGTGCATGTCGAGAAAAAAGCCGGCCGCAACGATCCCTGTCCCTGCGGCAGCGGCAAGAAATACAAGAACTGTCACGGCAAGGGTTTATAACCGCAAAAACGGACCGACGATGGGTTACAAGGAAGAGAAACAACACCAGCTCGACATGCGCTACCTGCGCATGGCACGTATCTGGGCGGAAAACTCCTACTGCGTGCGCCGCAAGGTCGGGGCGCTGATCGTCAAAGACAAGATGATCATCTCGGACGGCTACAACGGCACGCCGGCCGGCTTCGAGAATATCTGCGAGGACGAAACGGGTAAGACCAAATCCTATGTCCTGCACGCCGAAGCCAACGCCATTACCAAGGTGGCCAAAAGCGCCAACAACTGCGACGGCTCGACGCTCTACATCACCGCCGCCCCTTGTATCGAATGTTCGAAACTGATTATTCAGGCCGGTATCCGACGGGTGGTTTACAGCGACGATTACCGCTCCGAAGAGGGACTCGACCTGCTGCGCCGGGTCGGCATCGAATGCGTACAGATCGAATTCGAAGCATAGGTCCGAATCGTTACGAAAAAAGGAGCGCAATAATCATTGCGCTCCTTTTTCATAGACACTTTCACATCATGGGAATCGTATCTTCGAGAATCTCCCGAAGCGCCGCTCGGCCAATCGACTATTTCCAAAACAAGCGGGTCGCCGTTCCGTCGGCATCGGCCAACATCCCAGGAACGAACGCCGTGCATCTACCCTACAGCACCCCGAACAAAAATGGGATGTGTCCGATGAAATAACAGGACACCTCCCATTTAAGATACAGAACGATTCAGAGTAAGAAGAGCGAATCCGAAACAAACGCCCGAACCACAATACCGGGAATAACAAGGCGGCTTACCTGTTCGAATATCCCGTTCCGCCCCTTACTCCATGCAGACTACTCCGCATAAAGAACTTCGTAACGGCTACGATAGGAGGTAGTACGCACCAGGGTACGTTCGCCCGTCACTTTGTGTTCCTTATAAACCCGCAGCTCATAGGTGGCATCGGCCCGAACGGGATAACCCTCGCCGTCGCAGGTCCAGACCATCGGCAGCGCACTGCCTTCGGAAACATAACGGTACTCGCTTTGGGGATCATCCGGCATCCCCGGTACGTCGTACTCATCGGCCGAGGAGGTGGTCAAAAACGCACTCCGCTCCCCCATCAGTCCCGCGAGCGCCAAGATACCGCAGACACCGTCGTCCTCGGGATCGGTAGGCACGGCTCCGAAGAACGCATTGAGGTCTATGCTCAACCGCTCCGGATCGTTCGAGAGGTCGGAGTAGGCGAAATCGTACACATAGTCCTCCATCCCGCTCCCAGCAACGGCCGGTACGACCGTCTGCATCAGATTACCGCCGCTCCAGGTGAAATCGGCCCGGGGGCGGAAATCGTAGGAGGTTTTCGTCGGGTCCTCTATCACGCACGATTGGGCATAACCCGCCGCATCGTAAGAAGTAGTCCAGACTACCGACTCGCCCTCGCTCACCACCTTTACGGCCCGACCCGCCGCATCGAGCGTAACGGTATAAACCTCTTCGAAATCGTCGTCACGGGCCACGACCTTCATCGTCGTCGCATCCAGGTAAGTAAACTCGATCGGCGTTTCCATCTCGCCGGCACCGGTTTCCGGCGAATCGTCGATCACGACACGGGCAACACGCCCCTCGGTGTCGTACTCGATATTACAGCGGAAATAATGATGCAGCTCCCCGCCGGGTTCGTCCCCATTATCGGAGAACGAATCGAACGCCACGATCCGTCGCCCCGGTTTCGGTTCAGGCGACGGATCGGGTTCGGGCGACGGGTCCTCCCCGCCTGCCGCCTGCTGCCGGACCGAAACCTCGACACGATTCTCTCCACAGCGGATGACGATCGAAGCCGAGCGCTCCTCACCCGTATCGTTAGGGGTCAATGCAATCTCGACAGTCACGCGTCCCGCCCCGCCGTGATCGGGCGAAAGACTTACCCACCCGGTCGTCTCGTCAGCACGCGAATCGCCGTACACAACCTCCGAGGTCCACGCCTCCGCCACTTCGAAAGTCAGCCTGCTACTCGTCTGATCGGCCTTAAAAGTCTGATCCAACTCCCCGGTATCGGGAAATTTCAAATTTCCGAAATCGCCGCTACCGTCCTCATCGTTACACCCGGCCGACAGAAAAGCCGCCGCTGCACAGAACAAAAATTTCAGTTTCATCTTCGACTAAATTAAAAAATACCCCATTTCCAAAATTCACACAAAGATAGCATTTTTTTTAAATTTCAAGGAGGGTAATTTTTCAAAAAAAACTTGTATAAAAGAAAAAATAGATGTATTTTTACTTTATAAAGATTGTACTATTAGTGAAAATGTGCTGCGGAAAATTTTCAGGAGGTGTGGAAAATACGATACAACACCTAATCATTAGAACCTTATTTACAAACCTTAACCAAAACACGTATGAAAAAATTTAATTTGTTGATGGCGCTTATGATGGTATTCGCACTATCGTTTGCCGCTTGTAATGATGAAGAGCGAATTTCCCCCCCCCCACGATGGTGGTAATTTGACTTTCGAGGTAACGGTTGGCGAGATTACCTCATCCTCCATTGCCTACACTGTAACTCCCTCCGACCTTAAGGCCGAGTACCTGTGCATATTGGCCGATGCCAAAACAGTCGAGTCGTTTACTCGCGATGAATTTCTCGTGGAGGCCATCTTGGAGGAGCTTAAGGCTGAAGCCGGCGCACAGGGCAAGACTTTAGCAGAGTATATGCCGGAAATCGTTGATAAGGGGGCTATCACCGATGGCAAGTTCTCGAATCTGTCCCCGGCGTCCAAATACTACATCATCCTGTTCGGAGTAGATCCGGCCAACGGATATAAGGCTAACTCTGACGTAGTTAAGAAAGACGTTACGACTGAAGAGTTCCAGGATCTCAACATAACATTCGAGGTTAAGACGACTGTGGACGGCAACTCTGCAACATTCAAAATCATCCCTTCGAACAACGATGACGTGTGGTACTTCACCACTCTTCCCAAAGCCACTTACGACACATACACCGATCCTGCCGGTCAATACAAGATGGAAACACGGCAATTCATGCTCTTCTGTCTCCAGCAGGAAATCGAAGCCCGGCGTCAGCAAGGCATGTCGGATACTGAAATTATGAATGCGATCTTCCACAAGGGGGCTTTGGAACTCGAAGGCAAGGGACTTACCGCCAACACGGAGTATATCAACCAAATCGCAGGCTTTATCATAACTCCGGAAGGTCAGGTGACCATCGCTACCGATGTTACTACAACCACCTATACCACCGGTAATGCCCAGGCCCAAGATTTTACTTTCGAAATTACCGTTGGTGAGGTCGAGGCTATGAATGCCGCTATCAAGATCGTTCCGACAGATGAAACCGCTACCTTCTGCTGGATGGTGGCTCCGTGGGATGGGAAGAAGACAGCTACGGAGGTTATGAACGACATCGTAGCACAGTATGGCAACTTTATGAACAACGGAGCCATGCTATATAAAGGCGTTCAGGATTACACGGGCGGCCCCGGCAGCCCGTATAAATACAAACTCGATGCTGCCGACACCTACTACTACGTCATTGCCTTCGGCTATGCCGGCGGTGTAACTACAGAGCCTGTGATGGAGACTTTCCGCTCCCTTGCGGCTCCGGATCCGGAATCGACCACCTTCCAGATAACTGCTTCCGACATTTCCCCTTATGGTTTCTCTGCAGAGGTAACACCATCCGAGACTACCACATACTATACGGTGAAATTCATGCCAACAGAAGAGTTTAAGACTCTTGATTTTGACCAACTTACCGCAGATATAAACGCAGGTTTCGATGAGATGTTCGCAACGTCACAGATGTTTGATCCTAACACTACTGTTGCTCAAGTTCTTAGTACATATTACTATAAAGGTGTTTTCCTTGCCGATGCTTCAGGATTGACTCCTGAAACTGCTTGCTCCGGCTTTGTAGCAGCGCTCTCTGTTGAAACAGGCCATGTTGTCAAAATTCACAAGTTCGAAAACATCACAACTACCGGCAAACTCGGCAACATCAATCCTTCCGTCGAGCTTATCGGCTACTGGTCAGGTGACGACGAGGCCGGTCAAATCTTCGGACAACCAGACGCAACGAGAGGTAAGGCTATCACTGTCGTCAAGTATAGCGGTTTCGATGGTGCACGGAAACTATCTGCTGTAATGTGGTGGGGCGAAATGACAGATGTCGATCAATACCCCGATGCATCCCTTTGGAGTCAGTTGAAAGCAAGTTGGCTGGAGATCGATCAGTCACAGCCGTACTCATTCTATGTTGTTAATTGGGAGGAGCCGCAGACAGCATTTGTCTATGCAGAAGACAACGATGGCAACCCGGGTACTTTTGGTCGTCTCTCCACTCTCGCAACCGCAGAGAACAAGGGTGACATTCAGGATTTGATCGATCTTGTTGAGCAGATCAACGCAACATCAAAGAGTTCTTTCGCACTCCCCAAGTCCGATGTGATCGGCAAGAATACGGGTCTTACACTCAATGCCAAGAGTTTTGAAGCAAAGGTTCCTGTCGCAAAGACTGTCAAGGCCGAAGTGAAGGTTGCCGAACCCAAGCCATACGCACCGTCTTACAATGTATCATACGTTCGGCCTTTCTATATGTAATTGTTGTATAGAACATAATATTGGACAGTTCGTCTGGCGGGTTCGCCAGACGAACTGTTTTATTTTCTGTATTAACGATCAATACATATACAATATATATTTATATAAAATCGCAAAA
>ERZ1504202.279-NODE-279-length-17698-cov-5.018081_pt1 | contig 17698 bp, 24 predicted proteins | sample MGYA00574887_ERZ1504202 | MGnify/ENA primary metagenome ERZ1504202 (study PRJEB39906, sample SAMEA3182068) | gut metagenome | biome: human; feature: gut; material: Stool; isolation source: human stools | place: Canada | collected 2013-11-18 ... | reverse complement strand
AGCGTTTGTCTTTCAAATCAATCCATCAATTAGATAAGAATTTAATGTAATATTTGTTACGATAAAATTTCCTGTAAACTCAAGCTTGGTTTCCAGAGAGGCAATAAAACGCTCCCTTTCAGCCGAAGGATTTACCATGAAATTATAAAAATCCGTCAACCGTCCCGTATGGTTCATTTCCCATAGACTATAAATCTCCGCAGCCTGTGAAGTTACCGGAGCAAGGATGATATCATTTTGTTTTTTCATGGTGCAAATATTGGATTTACAGGATGAAGAAGAAAGGACGGAATCAGCCTGAATATTGAACGGAAACAAATGTGTCCGTATATTCAAACTCCGATTCGAATGTTTCATACCTGCTTACCCCAGGGTCCCAGATACCACTTCCGGAATAGAAAATCCTCAGCTCCCCTTTTGTCCTGCATTTATAGTTCCTTGATAATGTAATCCCCAATTCCTGCGGGTAATTCTCAACCAGGTATGGATCATCATCCCGGGTTATTTGTCCGTCAAGTGAATAAGTTATTGACTTTATGGAAATTACTACAGCAGGCGGTTTCCCGTATGTTTCATTTGCCTGTGTCAGAATCCTGTTCCTTTCGTTCTCCTTCGCGGTTTCTATATTTGAGCTTCTGAACTCCCATATAAAAAGCTTGGAACCAAAAGAAGGAATCTCCTGTTCTATGTCCAGATCATACGGTCCTATTAGTCGGAGGGTCCTTAATGTCAGGTCAACAGGTACAGTCTTATTCGCCGGAAGTGAATAGGAAAATCCGTCAAGAAGCAAATATTGTCCCCGGAGTATTACCGGTGTTAACACATCCATACCCATAAGCCGGTGAACCGGTATCAAGGCATTGGCCTCTATTTTATTGAAAGAATGCCTTAATATAGCGTCGTATTGTTTCCAGAAATGAAAAAACAGGCCGTTATCATATTGAAAAAATAGGGATATGGCATGCCGGCTTCCGTCTTTTAATATCACTTCTTCGGCGTCAGAGGTGTAAGGTAACACAGAACCGAAAGGATATTTACTATTTTGGGTAGATGTAAACGCAAACACGAAGGATAATGGAATTTCCATTTTCTCCGACTCTTCATCATTATGATTAGATGAAGTTTTAAGATATGTGTAACGATGTACATAACCGGCCAGATATTGAGGGGAAAGAATGCCGTTCGGTGCAAAATCCATGGGAACGCATTCGTCGTCGCTGGTTAATTCGTAATCCTCCGTATTATCAGTTTTCCGGTCCCATGAAAAGAAACTCGATGAAGAATAAGCAAGCCGGTTATTATCTTCATCCCATTTAAACCACCGTCCCGTCGTTTCCTCATAATTTAGGTGTATCACCCTTTTGGAAATATCGACTTTCGCCAATCTGGCAACCTTTTGATCTTTTAAATAATCCTCCAGTCGTTCGACAGAGGGAGCCGCCCCGGTAAAGGATGTCTTAGCCGACAGCTTCATCTGCCGGGGTGCTTCATAAGTTATTAAAGGTTCATCCGTCAGACTACGGGATAAATCAATGTCCGGAACAGCATCCACAATATCCCGGATCAGCCTTAATGTGGCCGTTTTCGTATCGGAAGAGACATTGTAAACCAGTCCGAAACGCACATATAGGGCGTTTAAAAAGTCCTCCACCGTACAATCCGGCATTAAATCGGCGTAAGAAAGTTTGCCTTTGACACAACAGTCGGCCGCATTATTCAGTATTACCAGATTATAAAGCTGTTTGTCTGTCTTAAAGGGATTTTCCATTATGGTATATCCAAATTCTGAAAAAACAAGTTCCAGCACACGCCAGACATATAAAAAAGCCGTTACTCCGTAGCCCTCTGGAAGTGTAACCTCCGTCGGGGTGCCATTGATTAGAAAAGTTTCCGTTCTTGCCTGATAACGCAGCCGATAAACCTTACTCCCTTCAGAAACGGGCGTGATATGGTTCAAGTATTTAGGATAATACTGGTTATCCTGCGAATCGTTACCGGTCATAATCTGGAATACGGCATAATCAGCCTGATAACCTCCCAAGACTTGTTGCAAATGTGCACAAAGAGAATTAACGCTGCCATATTCCCTCACTGGTAATGTCATAGCGTTCAACTTCTTCGCTTTCCAGGCGCTGTAGGCTTCCGAATTGTCAAAGCCTATGTTAAGGGTAATACCTTCTCTTTTACCGGCGGAAACAATATTTATCTTTCCGGTACGTTTATATACCCCGTCCAATACCGTACATGCCTGATCTTCATTCATCGGTTTAACACCCATATCGAGTCGGTGGGCAAAGCCGGTTATTTTAGCATTGTTGGCAGTGACGGGAACCGTGACCGGTACGGTTTGCGATCCCCGGTCGTTCATGACGGGGGATTTCTCGTCAATCTGTACGGTAAAGTCACCCCCTAAATCCAGATAACCTTTGTTCGTCTTAATCTTTAGCATAATGATTACTTATTTTCCGCGTGTAAAGGTGTCGCGGGCGTTATCTATAGTTTCTTTGGCCTTCTCCAAATCCTGGTAAACGATATAGGCCTTTATCAATTTGATAGCCTCACAGGATGCGCGAAGTTCCTTTGCAGCTTCCAGGAACTCCCGGTAGGAAGAATCCCCTGCAGGAGAAGTGACGTAACCGCCTTCATAATATTCACCCGGATTCTGTGGTAACGGGTTGGCATTGGTACGCTGCCGCCTGATCGCCTCGATAGTGCTAACGGCGTCGATCACTTTAGGATTATTCATTTCCGGTTGTGGTACCACATATTCCCCCTTATGAACCACGCCGGCCACTTCATAGCGTCCGCCGGGACCGGTGTAACCGCCTTCATAATACCCGCCGCCGGAAGAACCCGAAACAACACGTTCAGCCGTGGCGGTCTTACTGCCGGTGGTGTTTTTCAAGGACATGTTTTTAATCCTGTCCCGTTCTGCTTTGGCCGATGCAAGCTGGGCCACACCGGTAGCCGCAAGCATTACTGCAGCAACGGTTCCGGCGATCGGCCCGAGGTCCGCGTACGCCTTCATAATCGAAACGGCCGTATCGGCTATAATCTGGGAACACTTGATAGCAAAGTTTACATCCGCATACTTCTTTTGAATCTCCAGTTTCTTATTTTCCTTCTCTTCTTCCAAGGCGGCAGTATCTTCCCCGTTGTTCTCGGCTTCCTGTATGAGAACATCGTATTTCGCTTCCACCTGGTCGATTTCGGCCTGTTGAATAGCGTCCACCATGGAAGAGGAAAGACCGGAATAATAGTCAAAGTATTTTTTAGCGTTATTCATCTGCATTTGCAGTTTTTTACGCTGGTATGTCTTTTCGTCTATTAATTCCTGATCGTGCAGATTCTTTAACAGGGCCAGTTCATTCTGGTATTCCTGCGCCCATGATACACCGATCTGGGATTGAATCTGATATAAACTATTCTGGTATTCAAATTCAAGCTGGCTAATTTCCTGCTGCTTCTGTTTCTCCAAACCAACAGTAGAAATTCCCGCCCGTCTCGCTATCTCAATTATGGTATTATACGTCGTTTCTACATCCTGAACCTGCTTCCGGTGTGCCTCCTGCATACCGTTTATTCCTACCGGAACGGAAGTTATGTCACGCACCTTTTGAGCAATGGCCGCCTGGTCACGTAGCAGCTGCATCTCGCTTTCACGTACGGTGTCGGCTGCTTCCGTAACGGTATCTATACGTTTTTGTTTACTGGCGATCTCCAGGGCGTTTACATCATCCAGGTAAGTACGGTTTATCTCCAAGAGTTCCGCGGCGTGTTCCGCTTCAACTTCCAACATATAGGCGTCGGCCGCTTCCTGCGTGACACTCTGGCTTAATACCGCTTTTTCCATGGTGTCCTTCTGGACATTGTAATAGGCGGTTTCAATCTTTAACCGTTCGTCCCGTTTCTCCTGTGCCAGTTTTATACGGGCGTCCTCCTGCTTGCCGGTTTCCGTAAAAATGGCCGTCTGTGCTTCTGTTTCGAGCTTGTGGATTTCATCGAGTAACTTCTTCTTCTGGGCCGGCGTTTTTGCTTCCAGCTTCTGGAGTGCGTCGATACGTTCCCGGTAATAGCGAAGGTTTTCCGCTGTTCCTTCGAGAATGTATTGGGATTCCGTCTTATTTTCCTTTTCCCGGTTCTTTTTGATTAGAAGCATACGTTTTTCATGCTCGATCTCCAGAGGTTTTAATGTAGCGTCCGTTTCTGTATTTTTATACTCCCCGGCTTCCGCTTTCTTTTTGACTTTCCCCAGTTCGTTTAAACGTTTTATTTCGGTGTCGATACGTTCTATTTCCTTGTTTTTCTTGGCGATATTCGCTTCGCTGTCTTCCGCCCACTGTTCCTGAACCTTTTTCTTTTCGGCCTCCAGTTTCTTTATAAGGGATGTTTCAGTATTTATATTTTCTTTATTGGTTCCGGTTAATGAAGTGGCCGTCGCCTCTGTTTTTAAGATATCATTATTGATCTGGGCGATTGCTGATTCTATACCGGCCAAATCCTTCTGTGTTGTTTGTAGAGCTTTCAACTGGTTAGCCTCTTTTTCTGTACCAAATAAACGGTTTATTTTAGCGGTAAGACTGTTCCGGTTATATCCTGACAATGTATTTTGCTGGCGGGTGTCCCAGTAAGCGTCGCTTTGCTCGGATTCCTGGCTTTCAAGGTTCCTTTTTTTCTTGTACAATTCTTCCAGCTCCTCCTGGTAAGCTTTCAACTTGATTTGTTTTTCCAAGGAAGCTAAATATTGATCTATGGCCTCTTTGTTATTGTTAATGAGCCTGCCTTCTTCATTCAATTCCGCATTATAATCCGGTATCAGTTCCTTTAATTCCGCGAGCCTTTGTTTACGGGTGTAGTTGGAAAGGTTCTCGTCATTGATAGCAGCTACAAGTGTTCTTATTTTTGCTTCCTGCCCGGAATACTCTTCATTCACTTTCTTTACGATTTCCTGGTGGGTCTTAATCACGGCCGAAGCCTGTTCCGTTTTCTTTGCAAGCTGGTAAATAGCGACCCCGGCTGCCACGAGTAACGCCAGTAGGGCCGTATATGGATTCTTCAAAAGTTCGATCCGCATTAACCGGAGAGCAGCGGTACATCTGGTAGTATTTTTGTGTAATAGTGCCTGGGTTGCCGCATAAGTCAGAGTAGCCGCCCGGCTGATATAAAGTTGTACGGCATGCGCTTTTTCTGCAACGACCGAAGCAAGTGTCGCCGTTTTAAAACGGGCGTGCCACATGGTAGCGATTTTCAGTCCTCCATAGTAAGAAACCAGATAAGCGGTAACGGTATAAGTGACGACACTCCATTTATTAAACATGTCAATCATACCACCCACACCTTCCACCATAAGCGTAACAAGGTCTATTAAATCCCGGAGAATACCCTTTGATTCATAGAAACGTAAAACTACCCCTTCGATAGTTGAACTTAATGTATTGAGGGAGCCTTGTACATTATCACCCATTTCTTCCGCCATGGCATTAAATTCCTCTTCGGCTCCCGTTACTGCATCACGAAGACTTAGAACGGTATCAGCACCGTTTAAAAAGGTATTAAATGCGGCAACAGAGCGTTTATCCGTTAAATCCAGTGCCTTATTAAGGTCTATACCTTCGCTATTCAACTTTTTCAGGCCATTGACAAGACCTTCCAGGTTATCCACAGGACCACCAAGCGCAAGAGCAAGTTTACCGCTGCTGTCAGCCAGGTTTAGCAAAATATTACGTGTTGCCGTTGCTGCCGATGAAGCGTCGAAACCACTGTTTGACAAGGCGCCCAAAAGGGCGGTAGTTTCTTCAATCGTAAAACCGAAAGAATTGGCAACCGGACCGACAATGGCCATGGCCGTATTTAAGTATTCAAAACTTAAAGCGGAGGCGTTACATCCCATAGTCATAGTAGAAACAGCACGTTCCGTATCTTCCGCATCAAGATTGAAGATACGTAATGTTGCACCGGCAAGCGTGGCAGCCGAGGCAAGATCCGTATCCACTGCCTTGGCAAACTTCAACACGGAAGGTGTCATCGCTTTAATATCCTCTTTGAAAAATCCCAGTTTGGCAAGCTCTATCTGAAGTTCCGTGACCTGGGCGGCTGTATAGGAAGTTGTGGAGCCCAGCCGGCGTGCATCATCCGTTAAATCCTTGATACTCTTTTTCGTCGTTCCCAAGACAGCGGCCAAAGTACTGTTTTTCTTCTCAAACTCTATAATAGTGCCGATCGCATTTCGGAACCCTCCGACAATCTGTCCGGTTATCATCGCACCGATAGTGACAAGCACACCGGCCAGGACTGTTTTTATCTTATTCAGGGAAAGAATGGAGCTGCCGAAGCCTTCCGCCTTTTTCGTAGCCTGCCCGTATGCCTTCTCTACTTCCAGCAGTTCCTTCTCCAGGGCGGCATATCTTTCCGGCTGCAAGGATTTCACCGTATCACGAAGTTCTTTCCGCAAAGCGTTCGCTTTCCTGGCCAGCTGGTTAGCACTCATCGTAGTTTTATCCAGCCGTTTCTCACATTCGGCAATCTTCTTGTTATTTTCGCCGATCGTCTTATTATTTTCTTTTAGTTGCTCATTCAGCCTTTTCCACTGTTTACCACCTGTTTTACCGGTGGCGATTAAGTCGGTCATAGCCTTTTTAATATCCCTATTGCTATCCCGGAGCTCTTTGTTCTTTTCTGAAAGATTATGTATTTCCTTCTGCGCATCGGAGGCGTTCAGGGTTAACACCCATTCGATATAATCAGGTTTTAATTTTGCCATACAACTTAAATTTTATAAGGCAAAATTATCCGGATGAAAAGTGGCGGAAAAGGACATTCAAAAAGCCCGTAGAATCATTCTACAGGCTTATTATATAAAAAGAAAACTATTTCTATTTCTTAAAGGTAAGGTCCGAAGGATCAAAATATCCTTTCTCCTTAATTGTAGCCCGATCCATTCTCCGGCAAACATACCAGGTTAAAGGAACCGATATAAGAGGAGTCACAGTAAAGGAAAGAAGGGCAAAAGCAAGCCACCCGGATAAAGTAGCCGGTTTATGCTTACATCCTACGAAAAAAACTATTACCAGGAAAAAGCCGATCAGAAATAAAATATCTTCATATGTCATATAATTACTATAAGATACAAGTAATAAATAATTGGAAATAAGCCCGCCCGAATTGGGCCGGGCTTAATTGATATATCATTTCTCACGAAGTAATATACCGGATGTTGTGAGGTTCTTTCTTTATGAAGTATGAAAAATAAAATCTTGTCACAGGCCATATTATCAAAATTGAGCAGAAACTAATTCACGCCCTATATTTTTAATAGTCTCTAATATAAGGTTTACGCGCTCCTGTGAAGGTTTCTTTGTTCCGCTTATATATTGGGCAAATAAACTTTGTGACATTCCCAGCCGTCGAGCAATAGCTGATGCATTAAGTTCCGGATGTGCTATGAATAAATCATATAACACATTATTTTGCTTTTCAGAAAAAAAAACTTCAAAGCTCAAGTTTTCATCAAGTTCCGGCCAATATATCCCATAAGGAGTTACTTTATAATTACTCCTTTGTTCCGGAGTAGCCCGGTTTAACCTCTGAACATCGGCAAATTGTTCACTTGCCTCCCTACCGTCGGAAGTACGTATACAGATAGCCGTATCAGTAAGCCACACTTTATCCACTTTTTTAATAATATCCTCATTCATAACAGCTAAGATTTATGCAGCTATACCTATTTCATATAAAAACTCCGGTGCAAGGTCCGCACCATTGGCCCATTCAATAGTGGCACGGGTTAAACCATATTGAACAAATTTTTCCTTATCCAACAACTCCCCGAAAACCTCACCAGTAAGATAAGGTTCCAGATTCACGAGCTTTTTATTCCCGTCATTAAAAGTAACAAGAAGCTCGTAATTCCTGATATAATCAACATCTATCACTCGTAACATAAGCTGTTTATTTTAATGGTTCTATTTTATCTATTTTTTCTCCTTTTTGAGCCTTCTCCCAGAGAGAAAGTATTTCTGCCTCGTGCAAATTAATCCATTCATTAACCTTTGCGATAACTTTAGCTGGAGCCTGACCGTCTACAATCCGGTCCAATACGCTAATAGAACATTCATAATCACCATAAGTAAAATGGAGATGCGGTGGATTATGATCTTTCCAATAGAGGAAGATAATAATACCGAAGAATCTACAAATTTCAGGCATAAACTTTGTCTTATTGGTTACTGATACAAAGATAGGTAATAAAATCATTACCTCCAAATATTTAGGTATTAATTTTATTATCTATTTTAGCGAATTGGCAAACATTTCTTTTACCCTTTCCCTTATATAATCCTGATATTCATATTTAATCTTCCCGAGTGTATCATGATACAGAATCCCGTATATCTGCCGGTTATAAATCTGGTAATTACCGTGTTTCTTCATATCCAGGAAACGGGTATATAATGGGAGGTTAGAACGTGCGATTACCCCTTCGCCGTCCGGAACGACCGAATAATTCGGGTTCTGTAGTGCGGCCATTAATGCACCGGACCGCCCTTGTATGATCTCCCCAGTTCCCTGTACCTTCTTACGTTCACGGCCTTTCTGGTAAATCCGTTTGGTAGCGATATCCAGTTGGGCTTGAAATATGTCCTGTATTCCACGCCCGATCCGGTCGGTAAAGAAATCCGTTTTAAAATTCTCGGCCATTCAGTTATTCATTTTTTTGAAAATCCGGAAATAATGTGCCTTTCCCCGGATTTGTTCTTAACAGTTTCATTTTTCTTGTTTGAGGTATATTTATATTTCCAATAGGTACATAACGCATCATTTGCACCTATTATAATAATACCTGTTATGATAGCTAACCAGAACCACGCATAAGCATCCATTATCATCTTGTTTTAAATGAAAAAGCCAGGCTCCACCCTGCAAATGTCCTGTAAAAGCCGGATTCCGGAAGAGTGGAAAGGCTGGTTAAATCCAGTTCCTTAGTGACAGGGCAACCGGTGGCAGAATCTTCTATCAGCATTTGTTTGATACGTTCAATAACCGGCTGTACCTCTTCGATAGTCTCATAAGCCCCTTTCCGTTGGGGATCGTACTTGCTCATAAGGAAAATAACGCATAAATTATTTTCCCTCACATTGTCAGCCGAAAGGCTGGCACCCGTTCCCGACGGGATCAGAATAAATAACACCGGACATTCTTCTTTTGATAGTCCCTGTATCGTCTTACTCATTTCCTCGTCAATGGTAACGGGCAGCACCTTCTTTATTTCAGGAATACGTTTTTGTACGCCTTCCCAGTATTCACGGTAAACCTTTATATCTATCATATTGTCAATCCCTGATAACGTTTCGCCTCCCATTCACGGCGGGTAACAAGCCCCGGAAGAATCTTACCGCTCCCGTATATCCACTTTTTAAACTCTGCCGGTATGGATGAATCATACGCATCTGCTCTGATCTTCTTATAAAGCGTTGATTTCTTGAATTTTCCAATACCTACATTAAAGCAAAAGCTTACTATCGCGTCAAACTGGTACTGTCCCAAACGAAGGGGAAGCGCGTTCACCTGATTTTCTACCGCCCTGATATCCGATTCAAAGAAAGCGTCGGCCTGGGCCTCGGTGATAACATCACCCGGTTTTACACCGGTCGTATGACCGTAACCGATCGTACACACTCCCGCAGCACATACATACGCTTTCAGGCGTAATCCTTCAAATTTCTTGATCTTGTTTTTTGTTCCTGTTGTTGTTATCATTTCTTGTTACGTTTTTGGTGTAAATACTCAAACTTACATTTATACAGATAAAGCAATACATCCCAGAAGGGCGTATCGTCCACCTCTTTCTTATTGCCGAACACGCCGGAAGCCGCCACTTCAAAGACTATCCCGGTCCAGCCGGTTTTATCGTCCGCCTTCCGGTCGTCAGGTGCCAGTTTTTGGAACAATATCCGAAAGTCGATAGCTTCACCGCTGATATAAACCGGTCCGGAAAGAACCATTTCCCAAACAGAGGAAAAGAAGTTTACCGCATGAATGGCAAGCAAGGAAGGAACGGCCGGTATCTTCTCCGGGTCCTTGTACCGGTAAAGTCGTAACGTGATATCCTGGAAAATTTCATTTATAGCCGGATCGTCCTTTTCTGTCGCCGCCTGCTTGCTTTGCTGCAACAAATCCAGGCAATCACAAAAATTACCGAAAGTAAGACCGTTCAGCATGTCACCGACGCCATGCCAGCCCCCGAAATCCTGCATCAGGTTACGACCGGTTTTCAGAATGGGCGTAACGATCCGCTCGCCCTCCTTACCGGTTGTATAAGAGAAAAAGCCGTCCAGTTTTTCCAGTTGGCCGTCCAGTTCCCGGATGATCTCACGCCGGTACAGGGTGTAATCCGCTTTCATGCCCAGAAGGTAAGAAAGCCATTTTACGCGGAACTGTCCGGGGCTGATCGTACCGCGGTTCATCAGTACCGACAATATAAGAAACTGCCGGTACTGCTCACTGCTGACTTCATCCAGACAGGAAGGAACCTCCACCGTCTTACTATTATATATAAACTTCTCCATGTCCGGATATTAAAAAGTTATTCCTTTGGATTGTACGGTAACACCCGGTATATAGTAATCTCCTGTTTCCGACTGCGCATCCAGCTCACGGATGATATCCTGCAATATATCCAGATAAGCCGCTGCATCCTGCTCCAGACTGTTAGCGACTGATTGCCGGGCCTCTTTTTCCGCCCGCAATTTATCCCGTACGGTTGTGCTCTGCTGTACCTGTACGATTCCGTTGGGTAGAACTTCCACCGGTAAACGTTCAACGGCCTTTTTTATGGTGAGAAGTGCAAGCGGGCGGCGTACATACTCCAGCAATTTCTCCGTTAAAACGGGATCGCCTTCAATCAGTTTATTATAACGGTCCCGGGTGATAACAGGTATTATCTGCCCGTCCTGTACTTCCCGGATCATAGGAATAAGCACCAGGAAAAGCCGGTGACTGCCGATATTATAATATTCATCGAACGTTTCCTTATTCTGGATTAGAAGCCGGTTTATAGCCTTTTTCTTAATGCCGTTCATCCAGAAATCAAACTTTTCGCGGTCCATTAGCTCCACTAACGCGTCTACGGCTTCATAAGCCAGGTTCCGGATATTCTCTTCATCCTTGAACTCCTGTAAGGCGGTCATACCCGTTTCATTCTCTCCAAGGTGTTTGCCACGTCCGGCCGTTCCGTGTTGTGCGTCCAAAGTGGGAATGACCTTTAACCAGGTAAACATCGCTACCGCCTGCTGCATCAGCCGCAAAGTTTCCGCCATGCCGTCCGGTTCCGTAACGTCCGCATGATCTTCACGGTAATACTTTTCTACTGCGTCTATGGGTTCCGTTCCGATGATAGCCTGTAAATCCCGAATCCCCAACGGTATAATAGGTTCCCACTTGGTAAAATCAAGATCATTATCTATCAGGCCCAGGACACGGACTATTTCACCGGCCCCGTTACCGCCTTTATTAAATAACTTCGTCATTTGCTCGATCTCTTTTTAGTGTATATGGTTTCCAATTATCAAAATCTTTCGTGAAATTGTTTATTTCATCGTAGAACTCCTTATAAAAACAGGCCAGCCCGGTATCTATCGTTATACAGGTCTGCTCCGTGCGTGGATTGGTGTTTATATTGGCCGAGCTTTCTATTACAAAATCAAAAGCGTTACCAAAACCGGCCATTACTTTAGCATGGTTACGGAAGATACAGACACGTGATCCGAAACGTTCCGCCACCTTTTTCAGGTATAAATAAACATCCGCATAGGAACCTTGAAAGATTTCACCTACATAAAAATCCGCGTGTCCTATATCTTTTCTTTCCAGCCATTTTTCCACCTCTTTAACATCGGTAATTGCCATACACCAGGTAGAAATCAGAACATATTCTATCGGTTGTTGCTTCACGATCACACGAAGATAAGTAAGGCTGTCAACGTCCCCATGACTGATACAGTGATAAGACGCCCCTTTCTCAAAATGCCAGGGCAAACACTCTTCCAGGTGCAGCTCCGATTTTATCCGCCGGTCAAAATGAACGTTTTTCGTCCGGCAGGCCTTTATATGCCTGTCCGGGATGTTATCGGCATGGTTCTCTTCCGGTACATCTTCCGGTTTTGGTGTGAAAAACAGACTACGCATTTTCTTTCATACGGTTAGAGGGTGAAATGTTCTGTTCCGCTTCCACTATGGTACGATAAAGCCCTACTTTTGTAGCGGTACCCGGAAAGTTGGCATTAATATACTGCTGTAACGGTTTACAAAGGATCATATCCGGAATAGCCGTTTCGGAAGCGTTATACACTTTCAGGCTGTATAACTTCTCCGATCCGGAAGAAAGCTTGTTTTCTATAATCAGGTTTGAAAGTACCGGATCAAGACCGAAGCCGGAAGTGGCGGCAGCATCCGCCTTATTGGATATCTTAATCTGGGCGTCCACATAATCCTTGATCTTCTTATCCAGCGGTTCCACCGTCCAGCCCTCAAAGTTATTCGCTTCCGGATTCCAGAATTTGGTCGTGTGCATGTATTTCCCGGCGTTCTGCCTTCCGGTAATGTTGGAGGCGAATTTCTCCATAGCTTCGTCCTTGAAATCTTCCAGCATCTGGGCCGTGTATTTCTCACCCGTACGCTCGCAAACCTGTTTTATACGTGCTTCCGCGCGATCCCAGTAAGACTGCGGAGATTCGATATGCAGGGAAATGGCCGAAGCGTTTTCGTTATAGGCGATCAGGATAGCGGCCAGGCCGCCGGCAAGCTCCAGCCAGTCAAGCGCACCCAGAAAACGCGGCGTACTCATGAAATCCTTGCAAAAGGAATAGATATTATAGTATTTCACAGAAACCGGATATTTGAACGGGTGGGCCGGATCAAAAACCGGGTAACGGTAAGTATAAGCCGGATCAGGATAGGGAAAATCGCCCACAAGCACTTCCTGCGGTTCATCCTCACCGTCGGGAGGATATACCAGGCGGGCCTTCTGATAGGGAATATGTTCCAGCCGTACCAAACGCCCGGGATTGCCCACACGCGGCGCACGGTTCCGGACAAACTTTATAAAAAAGCCCTGCATGTGTGTTAAGTCTACGAGTGAGCGGTGAAGAACCGTCGTGTAATCCCACGACTCCAGGTCGGCGGTTATTTCCGGATCGAGTTTCCAACGCCGGTAAAAAAGGTTATTCTCCTCGTCGATTGCATCCTCATACAGTCGCGGACCTTCTCCCCACTGTAAACCGGCTATTTTACCCATAATACCTTCACCGGCGTAGAATTTATCCAGTAAACGCATGACCTCGCCGGGCATATCGTTATTATCACCCATGGGAACGATAAAGGTACCGTTTACGCTGATCTTCCGCGAAAAGAAAGCCCCCCGCCGGTTTAACAGGATGCCGGAAGGCTCCCAACCTTTACCACGGCCACCGATAGAAAAAGAGATCAAACCCTTGTCACTGCCGGTATCTATAATTCCAAAGTTACCACTTCGTCTTATTTCCATATTACTTAAATCGTTATTCTTTTCCCGTTGAACTCCATTACCAGACATTCCCAGCAATTCAGCGGCCGGCCTGTTGTGGTGTCCGTCAGAAATAGTTTATAGCTTGAATTTTCGATGCTTTCATCCGTCGCCTTTTTCCTCAAACGGGCGGCCGTGAGTATCACCATGTCGCCGCCGTCCCGTGTCTGCCGGTTCCATTTCCGGAACTTGATAGAAAAAGTTCCCCCGGCAATGGTAATTTGCTTCATCTGTTCTACCGCTACATAAAGGTTTATTTGTTCCATAGTCGGCGAATAAAGTTTTTAATACTGGCCCAGTTATCATGTACCAGGCAGAAGGATAGAAAGAAAAACATGAATTTTAGGAACGTCCATAAGCTACACCCGTTTGCAGTCTTTTCTTTTTCCTGGCTTTGTTGCTTAAAGTCGGATGTACGGGTAACGGCTGTTTCATGCCGGCTGGTAGTTTCCTTATGATCCCGATAGGATTGGCTTTGATGTTCTCCAGCGCGTTTTTCAGTTTTTCGGTTGCTGAAACCAATTTCTTTAATTCGTCCGCAACTGTCGTAGTTGATTCGCACATACATACTATCTTCCCGGTAAATCTGGAGTACGTGTCTTTCATCGACTGAATCTGTCCGCGTAACTCCTGTAACTCCGTCAATAGTTGTCTGTTTTTCTTCTCCAGTTGATGACGTAACCGTCTCACGTGTAACAGAACGATGAGAGCGGCAACTGCAAAAACAAGCTGAAAGACAAATAAAAATAAATAAGTGTAAGATTCCATGTTTCATAATTGATTTTAGTTATTATAGTCAAAAGTGATAGATTTGCGCTGAAGACAACCTTTCACGCCACAAAGAAACGGTTTCATAGTATCCATTACACGGGAGTTCTGTCGGATTGCTTTTTCCATTTCATTACATTTATGTAGGACCTCCTTGTATTTGTTATCCAGTTCATCAAAACGCTTCTTTAAATCCTGCCTGTCACTCTTCAAATCCTCGATCAGCTTCTGGTAAACCTCTTGGACTGACTTCATGGCATCCGCTTCCGCCTGTTTACGGGTATAGCGGAGAGTGAATAACCAGGTCAAACCACCCGTACAAAAAGCGGTTACAACCGCCGTGATTATCGTTTCTGTCATATTTCTGATTTTTATTGTCTCTACAAAAGTGAGAAGAAAGAGACGAGAAGAAAAGGACATAAAAAAGTGCCGGGAACCACCCCGGCACAAACAACCCCTAACCTGGAACTTAAACTTAACGGATACCTTTTTCAACAGGTATGCTAAATTATTCATATTAAGGATTAGACAACTTTTCGATGTCTTTTTTCATCATGCGTAATAATTGAATCCTCCTTAACACTTCATTTGTTGGTGTACTTTCATCTCCTTTCTCTATTAGAAAATCGATTAGGTCCTCAATAACTTCGATATAGCAAGCGGACACCGGTTCCGTCTTAACTTGCCACAGTTTCAAAATCTCGGCGCTTTCATCTGTGATATGTGCGCCGTTTACTTCTATATCTTTCATACTAATTCTTTCTTTAAACGTTTTTAATCGGTGTAGTCTCTAAGGTAGTAAAATCAATAATTCCGGCCTGCCGGTATATTCCGAGGGCGACTTTTCTGAATCGTTCGTAATTACGTCTATCAATGGGCGACAACTGCCACCTCTTCATGTCTTTCATCAAATCCGGTATATTATTAGCACTATTATACAAACAGTTGTTTTTACCGTACTCGTGATGAAGTGATACGGACTGAAAATCACCGGAGAAAACAACTAACCGCAAACGTTCAAGTTCGAGGAAAGCAAATTCTTCGTTTACCTTCTCCACCTTATAGGCTCTTAATTCAATGGAAGGTGTACCGTATTCACGTCTAACGAAAAATAGAATATCAGGATTATTTGTATTCATTTGGCACCTCCTTTTAAGTCTTCTAATTTAACATGTGAAATACTTGTTATATTTTCCAGTACCCCGTCGCATATACTTTTAACCCTTAATCCGCGGGAGCCGTCTTTCTTGGGTAAATTCAGGTGATAATACGGGCAATTCCTCCAAAATGTAATCCGAGAAATCCAGCCACGAACTTTAAAAGTAGCATTGCTTATTTTATAATCAATCTGTACCAGATCATCCGGTTTAAATCGACTTTCTTGTAGAAACATCCCTTGAATTTCTTCCTGCTCCTTCTTTATTTCCTCAATCCTTTTTTCATTGTTTTGTAATTGAGTAAGTAAGACCTGTTGATATTCAGTATATATCATTTAGCACCTCCTTTCTTTTCTATCTGGGGACGCTCTGAAAACCTATATATTCCTTTAACCCGGTAAATGGAAAAATAGGCTACAGGCTTATCACAGCCGTTATTATGTGTTTTAGTGTCCTGGTCTATGTGAATAAACCCGCTACCGGAAGATATTTTCAGCGGCATTGTTTTAGGGTATTTCTCGTTCAGCTCCTTTACCTTTGCTCCCAGTTCAGTTTTAAAAGCATCAAAGGAAATTTCATCAGGGCAAAGCGTATTACCAAACTGGTTTGCAAACTCTGTCATTTCAGCACATTTTCGATTCTGTGGCTTATATTCGGTAAGCTTAATAAAATAAGATATCATTTTCGGCCTCCTTTCCGTACCTTCTTTGCCCGATACACACAAACAGCCGCACCGATAACAGCCGGTGGGAAGATAAAAGTAAGACAGAACCAGGCGATAGCAGATAAATAATAAGCATCAGAAGCCGAGTTTATGGAACACTCTTTTTCCAGTTCCTGAAAATAACGATGTTGGATTGTGTTTACGTCCGTGCTACCAGTACGGAACGAAGGCACGTAGCTTGTGCCGGATTTAATTTCTGTTTTCATAATGGTGTATAGTTTTGACTATTTTACATGGGAAAGGCGGTTACCATTTCCCTGTTCGTCAAAACCATACACCGTATACCGTCCGAAAAGCCGGGTTACATGTAATAAGGGAAAGGCAACCGCCTTATATAAATAACACTAAACGGGGTAGAAAAGAACCCCTTTATTTTTTCGAGCCAATAACCGAGCCCACCGGAAACACCTATAAGGTGTATGATTTTGACAGGGGCAAATGTCGGCATTAAATTCTGAACAAAAAAAAAAAAAACGTTAATTAAAGTTTATACAAAAAAGAAAGTTTGTAGACAAGGCGATTCGTTACTTCGTAACAAAAACGCCCGCCAGAATTGGCGAGCGTTAATCTATTCTTATGGTTCATATCTCTTTTGAGCTTTATTCTCTTTATCACTTTCCTTTTTTATATTTCGCATAAATAAAGGAATTTTCTTTTCTACCTTTTCATTATAATTCTCTTTGTCTTCCATGACCGCTTTCTCCATGTCTTCAAAATCTTTTTGTGTTATAATCCCTTCTCGTATTTCATCATCAGAAACTATATCTTTACTTAATAACCAATGATATATATTTTGATTCGTATTTTCATTTGTAACAACGTATGCCTGCTCAAATTTCCACCTAAATTTTGCTAAATAATTCATGGCGTCTACCATAGAATTAAATTCAATTTCTTTCCCGGATTCATCTACCATAAACGTTTTGTATTTCCCGAAATAAGATGTTTTTTGCCCGAAGTCTATTTGTATTTTGACTTTAGAACTTAAAACTTTACCTGTACCAATAATTTCACAAAACGTTTTTCGCGGTTCTTGTGCTGTAGCTGCTATTACTAAAATAGCCAACACGGTAGTTAATAATAATTTCTTCATATCAGTAACTTAAAATTAGTGTACACTTTCGTCTGTACCACCCGTAAGTTCTGACGGTTATATTTAGTGTGATTTTGACGGTTGCAAAAATACTTAAAAATATATATTTATACAAAAGCCCTATCAAAAAAAATAATGTGATAAGCCTTAGTTGTTATTATGTAAATTAAAGATTAAACATCTGATAATAACCATGCTAATATCCTTTTTATAGGGGCTGCTGATAGCACTCCTACTATAAACGCCATAATACTACATATTACGCTCGTAGCGTTTAGATAATTTGATAGTATCGTTGATTCCTTTACTCTCGAATCCTGTTTTTTATCCCTTATTTTACCAAATTGCCGTTTTCTCAAAGCACGAAGATATTCATGATAATTTCCATACTTCTTGAT
>ERZ1504202.269-NODE-269-length-18019-cov-5.911991_pt1 | contig 18019 bp, 16 predicted proteins | sample MGYA00574887_ERZ1504202 | MGnify/ENA primary metagenome ERZ1504202 (study PRJEB39906, sample SAMEA3182068) | gut metagenome | biome: human; feature: gut; material: Stool; isolation source: human stools | place: Canada | collected 2013-11-18 ... | reverse complement strand
TCCCAGAAGATGGCTATATTGTTGGTTAAAGTATTTCTGCCGTTCTTCGCTTATAGGCAGTTTCTTCCCATTTACCAACGTTATTTCTATTTTTGTCCTTGATCTAATCAAATAATAATTTACCAGATAAGACTGATGTACTCTCAAAAAAGGTATTTTTCCATCTGACATTTTTTGTTCTATCTCTGACAGTTTCCCGTTAAATGTGTAATGCTCCCCGTTTTGCGTATATATTGTAACTTTCCTGGCATTGCTTTCAAAGTATAAAATCTCTTTACATAGAATTTTATATTCTTCATGCTTATAAGAAAAGGTAAAATAGACCATTTTACTGCAGACTCTCTGATAAGTTTCCAGAAATGTCTTTGTCAATATCTCCTCATCGATTGGTTTCTTTATAAATCCAAATACATCCAACCGGAACAATTCCATCATATATTTATCATAACCTGATACATAAATCAGAAGTACATTATCATCCACCTTCCGTATATTTTCAGCCGCAGTGATGCCATCGCCACCCTTCATCTGAATATCCAAAAAGATGATGTCATACTTTGTTCCTGATGTAACCTGCCTTTTGAGTTCCCTACCACTGTAAAAAACATCAATATTCACGGGAATGCTTTCCCGCTTGCATACTTCAGAAATTATATGCTCTATCTGATTCACAATTACATTTTCATCATCACAAACAGCAATTCTTATCATGTGTACTACCTGCATTATACTTATAAAAGTGGACACATTGGTTAAATAGACTTACTATTAACATAGACACCAAAAGGAGGTATCTTTTATGTCCACAAAACAACATTACGATGAGGATTTCAAACGAACCCTCGTTGAGCTTTACCACAATGGTAAAACTCAGGCCTCTCTTATCAAAGAGTACGGCGTATCTCAAACTGCTCTTTCCAGATGGGTCAAACAGTATTCAACTGTTGAAACTGATGACGGTGAAGTTCTTACTGCAAAGCAGGTGAAAGAGCTTCAAAAACGTATGGCTCAGCTGGAAGAAGAAAACCAAATACTAAAAAAAGCGATTGCCATATTCACGCCACACTCAAGCAACGATTAGATGCCGTGCATAAGCTGCGTCATCAATACGATATCAAAACTCTTTGTCGAGTTCTTCGCATAAATCGCAGTACTTATTACAAGCACTTTTATTCAGATTTAGCACCTCGTACAAAAGAAAATCCGTTGATTCGTAAGCACCTTTTACAAATCTATACTGATTACGATAACTCTCTTGGTGCTTACAAGATCCGTCGTGTATTAGAACGTGATTATGGCATAAACATCAGTCTCGGCAGAGTGGACCGCCTGATGAACACTATGAATCTACCAAAACGTTCCACAGAAAAACCAAAATGGAAAGGTGCCTGGAAAGACAATGGTCCTTGTGAGTAACACTCCCTTTTGAAATCGAGACAGATTCACGTCCCCTCTCGCTTTTAAAATTTCTTACCGCACTTTGGGCAATACTCAAAATTTTCTGCTGTCTCATACCCACAGTAATTGCAATGTTTATAGTTATACCCATAGGTCACTTTTGAAATTCTCTGCAAATGCTCCGGGCGAATCAGTACCTGCTCTCCCCGGGCAATGGCCTTTCCCATCTCCGGATCCAGTTCATACAGCGTATTACAGCAGCTTGTCCGCACATAATAGTGCTTATTCCACTTAATACACGGTATGAAAAACATAGCCCGTCTCCTATCTCACCAGTCCCATGTTGCTTCTGTATTCCTCATTCAGCTGCCGCAGTTCCTTCTCCCCGTTAATGTACGGTTCATAAAATGTATCCACGGAACCACCGCCCAGATTATCACAACCGTTGCAGAAGTCACAGGCTCCACCGCACTGGTTCAAACCCTCCTGTATAATGCGGATCCGCTCTTCTCTCGTTGTATCTTTGATCAGTATACTTTTGATCTCCATATGCCATCACCTTTCCTGATTTATCAATACTATATATCAATAATAATGAAACTGCCTGATATGCGATAACTTTATTTTACCACACATCAGGCAGTCTGTTATCATTTTATTTCTTTACCCCGGCAATATCATCCGGATCCCGGCCTTGATAATTCCGATCCCTACCGGTATTAAAATGATTGTACAGCAGAAGATCACTCCCACGCCCGACAGGATGAGGCCGATGGGCAACAGGATCAGCAGCCACACACAGGCCTTTAAAATTGCCCCGGTAATCTTATATGCGATTCCGAATAAAATGGTTAACAGCAACAGACACAATATAAATGAAATCATAATTTTTCTCCTTTCCATAATGTAGGCCACATGCTTCACAGAAAAAACTCCTGTCTTTGTAGCTATTATATCCGGTTGTCCCACCATTTTCAGTACGTAATGTTGCACGATAAGTCATCCTAATATAGGAAAAGGACAGAGGATATCCTCTGCCCTTTTCTAGGCTGTTTCTATGCTGTTTCTTCAGGAATGGTCCCGGAACATAATGCATTCCTTCACTGTTTCCAACAGCTTCTTTTCATCCATCGGCTGTTGATAATGTCTTCCGCAAAGGCATTGGCGCTCATGGCAATGATGGGGACATTTCCGGCATCCGACCGTTTCATGGACCGGATCCTGCGGGTGGCATCCCAGCCATTTAGCTTCGGCATCATAATGTCCATGAAGATCACATCGTAATATCCCAGCTCAGATTTTTGAACTTTTGTACCGCCTCTTCTCCGTCTGCAGCGCACTCTACGTGGATCCCGTAATCCTCCAGCATGAATTTTGTGATCTCCATGTTGAGTTCATTGTCCTCTGCTAACAGCGCCCGCAGACCTTCCACCGGGATTTCCTCATAGTTTACGTTCTTCTCCTTCTCCACCGGTTCCCCGATTTTGAACGGAAGTGTCATGGTCACAGTAGTTCCGACGCCTTTTTTACTCTCTATGGCAATGTCTCCATCCAGCCTGTCCACGATTTTCTTTGCAATGGCAAGTCCCAGTCCTGTGCCTTCGTACCTGGATCTGCTGGTCTCATTCTCCTGCGTGAACGGTTCAAAAGCATGTTCCAGAAAGGTTTCACTCATGCCGATACCAGTATCGGCACAGCCGAATTCATAGACTACCCGCTCCTCGTCCGCATATTTTTCTGCACACCAGACACGCACACTGCCGCCCGGTCCGGTAAATTTAACCGCATTATCAGAAATATTGGTCAGCAGTCTCTCCACATAGATTGGATTCCCTGCCAGATCCATATGGCGGATATCACTCTGTTCCCAGTCAACAATATATTCCACATTCTTTTCTGCCGCCTGCTTCTGCTTGCCGAGGTTAACCCGGTTCAGCAGTTCTGCCAGATTAAACGGAATCTCCTGTTCCACTACACCTCCCGACTCCAGTTTGTTCATATCCAGAATATCATTCACGATAGAGACCAGATACTTCGATGAAGTCATGATCTGTTCCCGGCACTTTCTCTGTACCTCCAGATCATCCGGATAACGGTTTGCCAGATTCAGCGTGCCGATAATGCCATTCATGGGTGTCCGGATATCATGACTCATATTTGACAGGAAACGGGCCTTCAAAGCTGCTGCCTTCCTGGCTTCCTCCACCTGATACATCAGTTCATGTTCCCACTTCTTGGTATCGCTGATGCTGCGGATCAGGCAGAGCACATGGGTCAGTACACCGTTTTCGTCTCTCTTTTTTTCCACAAAACGGAGTCTGTGCCAGTCGCCATCCTTCATCCGGTATTCTAGGACTAACGTCTCTTCATTCTTCATGCGTTCCGGCAGGGTCTTCAGATCCACAAATTTGAAAAATGCCTCCTGATACTCCTCCGCCACGTATTGTCTGCATACCTTTTCATTGCTTTCCGACAGCTTTCCCGATTTCGTGAACTTCAGATGCTCGGTATCCCGGTTATTGATCTCTTCGAAATAATCTGCCTGAATATCGATCCGTGAAATATACTGGTAAGTTCTGGCGATGGAGGAAATGATCTCGTTACTCAGCTTCACTTTCTCCAATGTGTCCTGTAACTGCTTCTGGATTGCTTTTTCTTTGTACAGAATGCTGTCTATATTCCGGCAATAATTTATTCAGGATGTCATTTTCGTTCTGCTCATAGTTTAAAGACATCGTTTTCCCCTTCTACGGCACAATAAAAGCCGTCTGCCAAAAATGTGCACTGACAGACGGCTCACGATAAACATACTCCCCTACACTCAGGAATCTGCTGCAACCGGCTGTCATAGTCTGATTTTTCTCTATGTTCAGACCTTAGACCCATCTGGCTTTGTGTCCCCGTTTTTCAGCGGGTTTACTAAATAGATATTATTTTTATTACATTTTCTCCGGAGCTTCGAATCCCAGCATATCAATACAGGTCTCCAGGATATCTCTGGTCAGCACTAAAAGTGCTACCAGTCCCTGCTTACGCTCCTCATTCTCTTCACCTAAGATCTTGGTCTCATGGTAGAAGTGGTTGAACGCATTGGCAAGATCGTAAATATAGGCACATACCTTATGGGGTGCCAGTTCTTCTCCAGCGGTAGCGATCATGGTATTGAACTGTGCCAGTTCCATGGCAAGCTCTTTCTCGGACGCATTACCGGGCTGCTGTAATTTTACAGCGGTCAGGTCTCCGCCCTGCTCCTTGTATTTATTCAAAATAGACTTGATTCGCACAATGGTATACAGGATGTAGGGGCCGGTATCTCCCTCGAAGGAGGTGAAACGGTCGATATCAAAAACATAATCCTTGGATGCCTGATTGGACAGATCACCGTATTTTAATGCGGAGATAGCTACCACGTCCGCTACCTTTTTCGCTTCGGCATCCTCCATGTCGCGGCCTTCCTTGATCTTTTTGTACATCTCATCCTGTGTATCCTTGATCAGATTCTCCAGACGCATGACACCGCCCTGTCTGGTCTTGAAGGGTTTGCCGTCCTTGCCGTTCATGGTGCCGAAGCCTAAGAACTTAAGCTCCGTCTCGGGCTCTACCAGCTTCGTCTTGCGGGCGCAGCGGAATACCTGTTCAAAATACAGTTCCTGACGCTTGTCTACCACATAGATCAGCTCGTCGGGATGATACAGCTTCATACGCTCCATAATGGTAGCCAGATCTGTGGTATTGTACAGAGAGGCTCCGTCGGATTTTAAGATCATGCAGGGAGGGATCTCCTTGGTGTCGGTGTCTTCCTTGACATCCACTACCAACGCACCCTCGCTTAAGTGTGCATAGCCGTTGTCCTTCATATAAGCGACCATCTCGGGGATGATGTCATGGACATCGCTCTCACCCTTCCACAGATCGAATTCTACATTTAATTTGGAATAATTCTTCTTCAGGTCGTTCACAGACACATTGATAATGTGCTTCCACAGCGCACGATATCCTCTGACACCGCTCTGTAATTTGAAGGTTGCCTCCATCGCCTTTGCCTTGTACTCGGGATCCTCCTTGGACCTGGCGCTGGCTGCGGGGTAGATTTCCTCCAGTTCGCTGATGGTAAAAGGTGCCTCTTCGGGATATTCCCCGGTGTAGTTCTCGTCAAAATATACCAGATCCGGCTGTCTCTCCTGTAAACCGGTAATGACCAGCCCCATCTGTAATCCCCAGTCGCCCAGATGCACGTCACCGATGACCTCATGACCCACATAACGGCTGATGCGCTTTACGCTCTCACCGATCACTGCGGAACGTAAATGTCCCACATGCAGAGGTTTTGCCACGTTGGGGCCGCCGTAGTCGATAATGATCTTCTTGGGATGTTCGGGCTTCTCCAGACCGAATTTTTCATTTGCCTCCATGCCCTGTAAATAGGTGAGCAAAAATGCCTCACTGACCTTCAGGTTCAGGAATCCGGGGGCTACTGCCACCACTTCGGAAAATACCTTGCTGTCTTTTAACTGCTCTGCCACGTCGTTTGCGATCATGATGGGGGCTTTTTTATACAGCTTGGCTCCCGCCATGGCGCCGTTACACTGATATTCGCACAGGTCAGGACGGTTGGAAAGCATTACTTTTCCTAAGCTTCCGTCATAGCCTGCTGCGGTAAATGCCTGCTGCATTTCCTCTGTCAGCATTTCTAAAAATTTCTTCATGTCAGTCAATCCTCATACCTTTCAGTAATCTGCTGGTATTCCGTTACTTCCTGTAATGTACCGGAATATCTTGTGCAGTCACAATTTCTATCTCTCACGCTTCTGCGCTGTTTTCAATATTTCTACTATATCCTAAAATTCCTCATCCCGCAAGACGCAATTATGCATTTGCGATCTGTGCTTCCCGCTCCGCCTTGGAAAAGGCACAACCGCAGTAATTCTGCCGGTACAGCTCATACTCCGCGGACAATTCGATGGATCTCTTATAACCGTTCTTTTTCTTGAAATCCGAAGGCAGCCAGGAAATCGCATATTCCCCGGAAATTGCCTGCCCGATCTCATTGATCTTCGCCGCATTTTTCAAGGGGCTGATAGTCAGGGTCGTGGCAAAATAGTCATATCCGCCGGCCTGTGCCAGTTCCGCGGTCTTACGCAGTCGCAGATCGAAGCAGCGGAAACACCGCTCTCCTCCTTCGGGACAGTTCTCGTACCCCTTCGACATCTCATAAAAACGCTCCGGTTCATAATCTCCCTCCACGATGTCGATGGGCCATCCTTTTTCTTCTTTATTATAAGCGGCGATCAGGCGCTTCTGCTCCGCCACACGCTTCTGATATTCTTCCGAAAACGAAATATTGGGATTATAATAAAATACCGTAATCAAAAAATAACGGCACAGATATTCCAGACAATAACTGCTGCAGGGTGCGCAGCAGCTATGCAGAAACAGGCGGGGCGGCCGGTAATCCGGCGCTGCCTCGCCCTTCTCCTGTAAGGTATTTAAAATTTTCTCTAATTCTTTCTGATAATTTACCTGATTCATACGGTTCTCTTTTCGTATATCTATACTCTATCTATACTCCACATATCTTACTCAATATCTCCTGCAAACAGTCATATCGTGCAAGGCATGCATGCGACGCTGTTCATGATCTGCGTTCATTGTACCATTTTTTTAAGAGATACCGCAATAATTTTTCAAAAGCTCCTCCGCTACGACAGACTGATCATCCACTTCTTTTAAAATATATTCCACCACCTACAACAGATAAAATCCGGCGCTGCCCCCGGGCACGGTAACCTTTCCGCCTGCAAATGCAGCTTCCCCTCCGAAGGTATACAATGCTTCCTTTACCGCATAGTCTCCGTCGAAGCTGACCTCTCTGTCCGCCGGATTGATGATGACCAGAATCTTCTCCTTGTCGTCACTGCGCAGATACGCCAGAGGATATTGTTTTTCCTCGGCATAGACAAACTCGATCTCTCCACGGCTCTGCAATGCGCTGTGCGCCTGACGGATGTTAATTAATTTCTGAATCTCATGATACAGGGAATCCGGATCTGCCATCTGCGCTTCCACCGTGGGACGGTCTGCAGATTCATCTTGTTTGACATAGAGCTTTTCCTTCGGTGCTGCGCTGAAACCGGCGTTGGTGGTATGATCCCACTGCATGGGCGAGCGGGAACCGGTGCGTCCGTAACCGCCCTCTACGGAGTGCAGATTTTCCACATAGCGCATACCAATCTCATCACCGTAATACAGGAACGGTGCACCTGGCATGGACAGAAGGAATGCAAATGCCACCTTTAATTCCTCCCCATGAATGCTTCTCGCCAGACGATCCATATCATGGTTGCCGGAGGGAATACAGATCAGACCCTTGCGCTGTGCCTTTTCATAATTTTCCTTATATTTCTCCACGAAGGCTGCCACATCGCCTTTACCTCTTCCGGAGAAGAAAGGCTCCTCGCAGCGGAACAGATCGTTATAATGAGACGGTCCAAAATGAAGTAAAAAGTCCATATGGAAGCCGCCCTGCAGGGACTTGTCCGGTTCTCCCCATTCGGATACCAGCACTGCCTCGGGGAACTCTGCATCCAGGAACGCTCTTACCTTTCTCCACAGAGCAATGTTTCCCTTGCTGTCCTCATCATTTTTCACCAGAGAACCTGCCATATCCACACGGAAGCCGTCACAGCCCATGCCGATCCAGAACCGCATGACATTTTCCATCTCTGCAAGCGTCGCCTTAGGACCCGGATCATCGGGATCCTGCTGCCAGTCCTGTGTCTTTTTATAAAATCCGTAATTGAGTGCCGGCTGGTGTGCGAAAAAGTTCACGATCACTGAGCCCTCTCTCTCGGAGATACCGCACAGACTTCCCATGTTTTCCAGCTGTCCCCAGGTGCTGTCGGTCCAGATATAACGATCAGTAAATTCATTACGATCTGCCTTACAGGACTCCTTAAACCAGGGATGTGCCACAGATGTATGTCCCGGCACCAGGTCTAACAGGATATGCATATTCCGCTTGTGTACTTCGTTAAACAGGCGCTTCAGGTCCGCATTGGTGCCGTATCTGGGAGCTGCCTGATAGTAGTCCGCCACATCATAGCCTGCGTCTCCGAAGGGTGATGCAAAACAGGGATTCATCCAGATCGCATTGCATCCCAGCTCCTTAATATAATCCAGTTTTTCTATGATACCCTGAAAATCGCCGATACCGTCACCATTGGTATCCAGAAAAGACTGGGGATAAATTTCATAAAAGATTGCATTATCAAGCCATTTTGCCATAGTGTACTCCTTCCTGTGTGCTTTATTTTTATTGCAAAAAACGTTTTCCGATACTTTCTTTTAACATACCACAGAATGGCTACTTGTACAACTGCGAAAAAACATCTATAATAAAATGATGCCAGGTTCTAAAGGTCTAAGCCCATATGAGCTTGCTCATAGGTGGGTGAAAGACCTTGAGACCCGCCCCGATATGAGCATAAAAGGGAAGCGTAAGCTTCACGATATGCGAATAGCGGGCAGGGTGCTATGTGCCAGTGGCACATGTTTAGCACGGACCGAAGCGGAGCGTAGAAGTGAGAGTGCGTAGCACGAAACAATCCGCAGGCATCCAGTCAAGATAAAGAAATAAGAACGAGGTCTATCATGTTAACACAGAAAGTAAGCACCATCGATGAGCTCCTGCAGTTCGTCAGTACATTACGCCAAAAGCACGGCGTCCGCCTCTGGTTCCGCGGGGAAGAGAATGCGGATCTGACTCTGATCCCTTCCATCCAACGAAGCCAGAAAAGACTGGACTCCGAACGCTATATTGCCAATGATTTCTATATCCGGGCGAGACAGATCCTGGACAATCCTCCCGACAAACACAATTACGCCGGCTGGGTCTCCCTGATGCAGCACTACGGTCTGCCCACGAGAATGTTAGACTGGACCCAGTCTCCCCTGATCGCCGTATTTTTCGCCACGGAGACTTACCGGGAGACTCCGGACACCGATGCCTGCGTCTGGGTACTGACACCGGGGCTGTTGAACGAGAAGGAAGGATTCGGCAACTGCATCTATCCCATTGATGCGGACACCACACAGGAAATGCTGCTGCCCGCCTTCAAACACAACCACCACAATCCGGAATTGAAAAACAAGATCCTGGCTTGCAGTTCCACAGAGAATAACCTCCGCATGTACTCCCAATACTCCAACTTCACCGTACATAACTCTCTGGAACGTCTGGAAGATATCTGCGATGAAAATATGCTGTATAAGATCATTATCCCCTCCGGACGGAAACAATACTTTATTGAAAGCCTGCGGGTATTCGGCATCTCCGAAAGCTTCGTATACCCCGACCTGGATCATATATCCAGTGATTTGAAGGACTCATATGGGATTTAGGGTCATTTGCTACAAATCGCTGTAGGATTTTGAAAGATTCCCATAGAATCTGAAAATCATTTGCGATTTTGCGAGATTCCTATGGAATTTAGCGCAACAGTTCAGTCATGAATATATCCGAGAACATAAATCATGCTCGCATGATTTTGTGAACGAATATATTCATGCACAGAGCGCCAATTTATGAGCAAAGGCAGTCACGAAGTGACGTAAAAGCGTGATAACGCGGCTTTGCGAATGGCGCGGACTGAACTGTTCGACTTATTTTGAATTCATTATAAGAAAGGAAATATACACATGAAAATCGTATTACAGCATCTGACCAAGAAATTCCCCGCCCGCGGTCCTGTCCGCGGCAGGAAGAACCGTGAGGATGTCATTGCCGTGAATGACTTCGACTTCGAGATCCCCGACGGCAAGCTGATCGGACTTTTAGGTCCCTCCGGCTGCGGCAAAAGTACTGCCCTGAATCTGATCTGCGGTCTGCTGAAGCCCACTGAGGGCAATATCTTTTTCGGCGAAGATGATGTCACCGGACTTCCGCCCGAGAACCGCGGTGTCGGCATGGTGTTCCAGAACTATGCCCTCTACCCCCACCTCACTGTGGAGAAAAATATTCAGTTCCCCTTAGAGAATCTGAAGGGTGCCGACAAGCTTTCCAAAGAAGAGATGAGCAAGCGCGTGTTGGAAGCGGCAAAGCTGGTACAGATCGACCACCTGTTAGAGCGCAAGCCCAACGAGCTCTCCGGCGGTCAGCAGCAGCGTGTTGCCATCGCCAGAGCCTTAGTCAAGCTGCCTCGCGTTCTTCTTTTGGACGAGCCCCTCTCCAATCTGGATGCCAGACTCCGTCTCCAGACCAGAGAAGAGATCCGCCGGATCCAGCAGGAGACGCAGATCACCACCATCTTCGTTACCCACGATCAGGACGAAGCCATGAGCATCTCCGATATGATCGTCGTGATGAAGGACGGTATCGTACAGCAGATCGGCAAACCCCAGAACGTATACGATGATCCCGTGAACCTGTTCGTTGCAAAGTTCCTCGGCACACCTCCCATCAATGTATTTTCCGGTGAGGTAAAAAAGGAGCAATTATACATTGGCTCCGAGGCTGTCCTGTCCACTCCCGGAGTATCGGACCAGCCCGTGCATGTCGGCATCCGCCCGGAAGGCTTCATCTTAAAAGAGGACGGACCGCTCTCCTGCGATCTGGTGCGTCTGGAGGTCATGGGCCGGGATGTGAGCATTGTTTCCACCCATGAGAAGTCCCAGAACGTTACCATCCGTTCCATCATTGATGCGGACGAAGGGAAATCTCTTCCCACCGGAAAAGTGCATTTCGGCTTAAAGCCCGCAAAAGTATTCCTCTTTTGCACCGACACCGAAGAACGCATCCGCTTTTAATATTTTATCCGATTCTGTAGTCCGGCGCTATTCATGGGCTGCAGAAAGAATTGAGGTTTCTTATGGAAAAACAAAATCTGAAAGCCTGGCTCTATCTATTGCCGGCATTCCTGTTTCTGGGTGCTTTTATGATCTATCCTCTGATCGATGTATTCGTGTACTCCTTTGAAGAGGGTTACAATTCCGCATCCCAGACCTTTTACGGCGTAGGCATGTACAATTACTCCTATGTGCTCCACGATCCGTACTTTTTACATGCATTGAAAAATACCTTTATTCTGGTCATCATCACCGTTCCGGTCTCCACCGGACTGGCGCTTTTGATCTCCGCTGCTTTAAGCTCCATCAAACCGCTGCAGGATCTGTTCCAGACCATATTTTTCCTGCCCTATGTGACCAATACTCTGGCGGTCGGTCTGGTCTTCATGATTCTTTTCAAAAAGACTCCTTACTCCGACGGTCTGATCAATCTGCTGATCCAGTTTTTCGGCGGCAGCTCCGTGGATTTCATCGACGGACCCTACTGGGCGAAAATGTTCGTGCTGTGCTTTTACACCATCTGGATCGTTATGCCCTTTAAGATCCTGATCCTGACCAGTGCTCTCGCCAGTGTGAACCCCATGTATTACAATGCGGCAAGAGTGGACGGCACTTCCCGTTTCCGGATGTTCACCAAGATCACACTGCCCATGATCTCCCCCATGGTATTCTACCTGATCATCACCGGCTTTATCGGCGCATTCAAAGCCTACAGTGATGCCGTGGCGCTGTTCGGCACGAACTTAAATGCCGCGGAGATGAATACCATTGTCGGCTACGTCTACGATATGCTCTACGGTGACAGCGGCGGCTATCCTTCCTATGCTTCCGCCGCAGCGATCCTGCTGTTTGCCATCGTCCTGACCATCACCTGCATCAATCTGCTGGTCAGCAAAAAGCATGTCCACTATGTATAAGAAAGGAGGTCTTTGTGATGTCTGATGTTACATCTGATTATGAAAAAATCGAGAAACGCACCCGGATCCGCGGCAATATCCGCAATGGGATCGTCTACCTTTTTCTGTGTCTGTGGGCACTGATCGTACTGTTCCCTTTTTACTGGATGGTACTGACCTCCGTAAAAAGCTACGGCTCCTATAATGCAGAATATATTCCGAAGTTTTTCACCCTGTCTCCCACTTTGCAGAACTACGTGGACGCTTTTACCACTGTTTCTCTGGGAAGATACCTATGGAACACTTTGTTTTTCACCGTGGTCACCACTTCCATCATGCTGGTGGTCATCACCCTGGCAGCCTTCGCTTTTGCAAGGTTGAACTTTGCCGGAAAAGATCTGATCTTTACGTTATTTTTATCTCTGATGATGATTCCGAACGAGCTGGTGGTCATTACGAATTTCACCACTATCACGAACCTGGATCTGCGCAATACCTTCACCGGTCTGATCTTGCCTTCCGTGACCAGCGTATTTTATATCTATCTGCTGCGGGAGAATTTCGCACAGATCCCGGACGAGCTGTATTATGCCGCCAAGGTGGACGGTACTTCCGATCTGCGGTATCTGCGCAAGGTCATGGTGCCCATCTGCAAGCCCACGCTGATCACCATCGTGATCCTGAAGGTTATTGAATGCTGGAACTCCTATGTGTGGCCCAGACTGATCACCGATGATCCGGATTACTATCTGGTATCCAACGGTATCCAGGAGATCCGTGAGAATGGTTTCGGCAGAGAGAACATCCCCGCCATGATGGCTGCAGTGGTCGTGATTTCCGTTCCTCTGGTGGTGTTGTTCCTCGTATTCCGTAAAAAAGTCATGGCAGGCGTTGCCAGAGGAGGTACCAAAGGATGAGTCGATTCAGCAAAAAACTGGCATTATTATGTGCCGTGGGCACTCTGTCTCTGTCCCTGACCGGCTGCCATGGTTCGAAAGGCCTGCCGGAATTCACTATTCCGGAGGAATTCGATACTTCCAGGAACTATGAGATCACCTTCTGGGCGAAAAATGATACCAACAAAACCCAGACGGAAATCTACAAGAAAGCCATTGCGGATTTTGAAGCCCTGTATCCCAATATCACGGTGAACCTGAATCTATACACGGATTACGGCAAAATTTACAACGATGTCATTACCAATATTTCCACCAATACGACACCCAATGTCTGCATCACCTACCCGGATCACATTGCCACCTACCTCACCGGGCAGAATACCGTAGTTCCTCTGGATGACCTGTTTGCCGATGAAAAATACGGTCTGGGCGGCACGGAGCTTGCCTATGACGGTCCTGCCAGAGAAGAAGTCATTCCTCAGTTTTTGAATGAATGCTCCATCGACGGTCATTACTATGCCGTTCCTTACATGCGTTCCACCGAGGCCTGCTACGTGAATAAGACCTATGTGGAAAATCTTGGATATACTCTGCCGGATGTACTGACCTGGGATTTCATCTGGGAGGTCTCCGAGGCTGCCACCGCACAAAATGCGGACGGCACCTATGTAGTCAATGGGCAGAATGTACTGATCCCGTTTATCTACAAGTCCACCGATAACATGATGATCCAGATGTTAAAGCAAAAGAATGCGGGATATTCCACGGCTGACGGCAGCATTGAACTTTTCAACGATACTACCACGGATCTCCTGTATGGTATTGCCGGACATGTAAAAAGCGGTGCCTTTTCCACCTTCAAGATCTCCGGTTATCCTGCGAACTTCCTGAATGCCGGGCAATGTATTTTCGCCATTGATTCCACCGCCGGAGCCACCTGGATGGGTACGGACGCTCCGCTGTCGGATATCAGCGAGGATTCTCTGGTGCAGTTTGAGACCGCCGTGCGGATGATTCCCCAGTTTGACCCGGAACATCCCGAAATGATCTCCCAGGGTCCTTCCGTCTGCGTCTTCAATAAATCAGACTCCCAGGAAGTACTGGCATCCTGGCTGTTTGCCCAGTATCTGCTCACTAACGATGTGCAGATCGCTTATTCCGAGACAGAAGGCTATGTACCTGTAACCTCTAAGGCACAGAACTCCGCAGAGTATCAGGATTATCTGTCCGAATGCGGTGCGGATAACAGTACGCATTATGCGGTGAAAATTGAGGCTTCCAAACTGTTGCTTGACAACGTAGACAACACCTTCGTTACACCGGTATTTAACGGTTCCGCATCCTTACGTGATGCCTCCGGACAGTTGATTGAAAACGTGGTGAAGTCCACCCGCAGAAAAGAGACTGTGGATGATACCTACATACAAAAACTTTACAGCGATGTAGAAAGCCTGTACCGTCTCGGTCAGGGAAGTGATGCCTCCTTCGGCAAAAAGGAACTGGGTGCCATGCCCCGGGCTTCCGTGATCCTGTTAAGCACACTTGCAGTCACCTGGGTTCTGATCCTCCTGTATGTAGGGCGGGAATATTTAAAAAACAGAAAGAAGTAATTTTTCTGCCCCATTCGTAAGATAATATCTGGTGGTATTATCCTGCGCATGGGGCTCTTTTTGCAAAAAATCTTGATTTATCTTGCATTTCAGGTATAATGGAACTGTTCGGTGTCTGAGTGCGCCGGATAAATTGAGGAGATGTCTGTGTATCTGCACAGACCCATATGCGCCACAAGCGCAGGAATGGAGGATTATTATGAAAAAGAAGACACTTGCATTAACCATGGCTATGGCTCTGGTTCTGTCTCTCGCTGCATGTGGAAACAGCAATGCAGACGTTGCTGCTGAATCTACCGCTGCTGCCACCACCGAGGCTGCTACTACCGAAGCTGCTACTACCGAAGCCGCTGCTACGGAAGCTTCTACCGAGGCTGCTGAAGCTGTTGCTGATGAGAAGTCCGAGGGTGTTATGACCTACGAAGAGTACATGGCTGCTGATCTCGATTCCGAAGTTGTGATCGAGGCTTATGTTCAGGCTAAACAGTCCTGGTGGGAAGATAAGGCTACCCTGTACACCCAGGATCAGGATGGTGCTTACTTCATCTACAATTCCGTATGTTCCGAAGAGGATTATGCTAAGCTGGTACCCGGTACCAAGATCAAAGTAACCGGTTATAAGACCGAGTGGTCCGGTGAAGTAGAGATTGCTGAAGGTGCTACCTTCGAGATCGAAGAGGGCAGCTACATCGCTCCCGTTACCGATGTGACCGATCTGTTAGGCACCGATGATCTGATCAACTACCAGAACCAGTTCGTAGCTTTCAAGGGTATGACTGTAGAAGCTGCAGGTCAGGATGCTGACGGCAACGATGTTGCTTTCCTGTACAACTGGGATGGTTCCGGTGAAGACGGTAACGACCTGTACTTCAACGTATCCCTGAACGGTCAGACCTATACCTTCACCGTTGAGTCTTATCTGTGCGACAACACCACCGATGTTTACAACGCAGTAAAGAACTTAAAGATCGGTGATACCATCGATATGGAAGGTTTCCTGTACTGGTACGAAGGTGTGAACCCTCACATCACTTCCGTGACTGTGAAGTAATTTCATCTGGTGAAAATCTTATTAACATAAAAGAGTTGTCCTCATTATGAGGGCAGCTCTTTTTTTACTCTGTCTGTCTACTGCATTCTTTTATACTTTGGCGTTTTCATACATTGTCCATGCTTCACTTCCGGTTCCGGGGACTTCCACCTGCTGCAAAAGCAGATTCCAATACTTCCGCTTCCAGCTGTATGGCATCGTAATACACCAAAACCTCCGGCGTCGAAATCATCTCTCTCATGCGCTGCAATTCTGTCTGCCAGTCAGACCTGTCGAGACAGTTTAATTATCTTCTGCTCTCCCACCATTGTTTAGCAATCCGGAAGCCCTCCATAGGGACGCAGAACCGCTGGTTTCTGGGAGGTTGCAACGCTGCATCCAGTTCCTCCATATCGAACCACTCCACGCTCTCCACTTCCTCTTTTTGCAGAGTAAGCTTTTTAGCATCTACAGGCTTGGTGTACATGTAGACGAATGCCACTTCATTATCCCGGAACATTTTTCCATAGAATTCTTTTTCGTATTGAATATCAAAACATCCGGCGAATGTAAGATCCTCCTTTGATGCCCGGATTCCCAGTTCTTCGTGAAGTTCCCGGATTGCGGACTCTTCCGGCTCGTCCCCCGCCTGAATGTGCCCGGCAGAAGAGGTATCGAACCTCCCCGGAAAACTGTCTTTTTCTGCAGAGCGTTTCTGCAATAACAGCTGGGCTTTTCCGTTCTGTTCCCTCACGATCCAGATATGGGCGGTTCTGTGGCGGACACCCTTTTTATGTGCCTGTGTGCGTTCTATGCTCTCCCCTGTGGGAATGCCTTTTTCATCTACGATGTCAAAAAATTCCATGGTGTTATGGCTCCTTTGTGTTTCTTTGTAGTTTTCCTATCTAAGATCTAATACCATCAGATCAAAATCGTAGTATTCCCCGTCGATCTTAAAATACGCCGGTGAGATTCCGGTTTTCCGGAAGCCGAACTTTTCATACATCTGGATGGCTCGTCGGTTATCGCTTCTAACTTCCAGATTGATCAGTTCTATCGTATGTTCTTTTGCATAATCAATAATCTTTTGCAATAGAGCACTGCCAATTCCCTGCCCCCATTCCGACTTGACCACAGAGATTCCGAATTCGGCGCGGTGGCTCATCCTTCTGGAAAATCCGCTTAGACTGGCATCTCCGATAATCTCTCCATTTTTCCATACTACATAGAGAACGGAATGTTCCTCCTTATTTATATTCTGTATAAATTTCTCTTCCTCTTCTGTCGAAATAGGAAGCCCTTCTTTTCCAAAGGACAGATAATCTGTCTCTCCACCTACCTGCGCTAAATATGCGATGATCTTCTCTGCATCTTTCGGCGCAGCTTCTCTGATATCAAATTCTTCCATAACTGCCTCCAGCCCTTCTGTCATCTGTTAATGGATCTGACTTGCAATCGTATTAAAACCTGCACCAATACTTCCATTCAGCTGCTCCAGCGCATGTGCGGTCAATCTTCCGCAATCACAATAGCTGCCACAATGATTATCCTGCCGATCAGATGTTGGTATTCTTTCATGCTGATTTTCTTTTATTCGTAATCAAAAATGGTCTTAGTCTGAATATACTTCCCGTACTTTGCCTTCCATTCCTGATGATCTGCGGAAGCATCATACACAGACAACGCCTCCGGATCCATCTCCATTTCGATCATCAGGTCATGACGGTTCGGTCTCGGCGTCACATTTTCATAAATGTTCACCGTATGAACGCCCTCTATCTGCTTCGTCCGATTGAAGATCTTCTTGATGTCCGCAAGCATCTCCCTGCTCGCCGCATCCTCCCGGTTCCATATATTCTCTTTAAATTTTACAATGATCAGGTGCTTCATTTTGCATATCCCCCTTATTTTACTATTACTGATATGTTTTATCCTACCACGGCATCCCATTTGCTACAACCAAAATATTCCTGCAAGATCATTTCTACTTTGTCTGCATTCAGAGGACACTGTTTTGTTTCATAGGTGAGAATCAGATTTACCGAAGGAATGATACCATGTCGGCAATATAGCTTTATTTTGTCACAAGCATGATTGCAATAATCCGGATTATCCATCATCCCAAAGTGCTCCCAATAGAAATATTGTCCCGTAAAGGGATGTCGTATCACGAAATCTGGATATAAAATTATTCCATCCAAAACCAGTTTTTCTTCATAGTGAAACGGTATTTTATTTTGATATAGCATTCTGTCAATAATTGCTTCTGATTTAGACCGCAACATCTTCCCATGCGTTCCTTGTACCAATAAATTTTCCGGATGCTTTGTACATTTTTCGTAG
>ERZ1504202.208-NODE-208-length-20743-cov-4.786785_pt1 | contig 20743 bp, 20 predicted proteins | sample MGYA00574887_ERZ1504202 | MGnify/ENA primary metagenome ERZ1504202 (study PRJEB39906, sample SAMEA3182068) | gut metagenome | biome: human; feature: gut; material: Stool; isolation source: human stools | place: Canada | collected 2013-11-18 ... | reverse complement strand
GCTCTGTCATCTATATCAAGTCCGTATATATTATTTTGGATAATGCTCTGTGCAGCATCTCTCTGTGACCATCCTGCATTTTCATATATCTGCATAAATACATCAAATGCATACACCAGAATATGTCCGGAACCCATACATGGATCAATAAGTTTTATATCTTCTGGTTTTAATGTCGCATACTCTGCCTTTATCTTATCAAGTTCATGCTGCACAGATTCTTCCTGCTCTGCCTCATCCAGATAGTATTTCCATTTGCTCTTCAGTTCATCATCCGGATGACCTTCTACCCACATTCTGCCAAGACTGTTTTCTACCATATATCGCACAATCCAGTCAGGCGTAAAAAGCTGGGTAACTGCCGGTACTTCTTCTTTTGTGATTTTGGCTTTCTTTGTAAATGCTTTATTTTTAGGCTCTGTATTGTAATACTGATATAACCATCCAATAATTTCAACCTGTCCTGCTGCCTTGCCATCCTCATCAACAGTTGTGATGTTAAAATCTTTTTCATCGATACCATCTACCAGCATACGAATTACATCATCTTCATTCGTAAATGAGATGTTAAGAAGCATTTCTGTATAGTCTTCTGTCTCTTCAAATAGTCCCGGTAACACTTCATGAAGCAGATTACACTGCTTGATAAAGAGCATTCTGAATAAATCATCAAGCCTGTTATTCATCTTGGCATCAATGATTTCTTCTCTCTCTTTATCCGTGAAATTCCAGTCGATGTCAGGAACCATTGTTACTACATCTGGCTCATTTTTTCTTTCTTTTTCAGAAGAAAGCACACGAACTCTTACAGGATACATATAGTCATTCACTTCCATAAAACGGATAGCACAGATTCTGTTAAACCATGTATATGCAACTTCTTCCACTACCGCTTCAAAGCCTCTTGCATGAATCTGGTCTACCAGTTTTCTTCTCTGCTCACACTGTTTTTTGTTAAGTGTTACCTCTGTTCCTGCTGCTGTCTTGTACACCTCAAAATCAGCACCTTTTGTGATTGCTTCACTGCAATTATCCGGTGTAATTCCAAGCATACCAGCTTTATCCGTAACGGATGCTATCAGTTTATTTCTTGCATCTATTGCAAATTTTTTAATTGCATTTTTGTTCATGTACTATATCCTCCGATCAAGCTTATCAGCTCAATGTAATTATTGTGTCTTCTTCCAGTTCATTCATCAATTTCTGCTTCATCTCGGCAAGAAACTTATCAATATCCTGTTCGGTCTCAATCGAATATGTTCTGGCACCTGCCACATTGCTGATGGAAACATTCTTACGTCTCTTTGTCTTTATTTTGGTTGGTACCGGAGTAGGTTCAATCGGCTCTTTACCGGGTACTATCGGTGTAACAGGTGATTCCGGTGCTGGCTGATGTGCTCTCTCATATTCATCTATCTCATCCAGACACTTGATTTTTAAAGTATCACTTTCCAGCTTGATGTTCTTGATTGTTGCTATATCATTTGATTTTTTCAGCTTATCCCAAATTTCTTCAAATTTCTGATTAACGCGAGGACGGAGCACTTCTGCAAATGGCTTGGTATCCAATACTTCTTTTACTTTAAGGAAGTCATCATGTACTAACGGTTCCATAATTGCCGCTTCCTTTTCAAGCAATCCTATGTGAAGTTCTCCAAATTTCTTATTCAGTTCCGGCAATCTCTGAATCTTACCAAAAGGCTTGCTGTCCTTCACGATAGTCTCTATCTCTTCGACTACTTTTAACAGCTCCTGATCACTTACATAAGTCTTACTGTTTCCAAAATATGTAAGATTCTTTACTGCATCTTCAAAAATCTTTCTCTGATCTCCCTTAAAGAAATCAAATACAGGTGCAGTATCTTCTGCATCATCAAGCAAATCATCTCTCTTCTTATCTACTGTCTTGAAAAACTCTGTAGGGTCATTGATATCAAGGATTTCTGCAAGTCTCTTTCTTGCCTCTTCCATCAGTTGCTTACAAGGATATTTCGGATTGATTCTATACTCTACAAGGATGTCATCGTATACTTCAACTTTATCCTTTGCCCTGTTCTTGAAGCTGCTCATAATTTTGTCATCATCATCACTGGATACAGTAAATCCGAAGTAATCCTTCATAACTTCTTTTGCAGAACGAATCTGTCCGTCCGTTGCTCTTTCTCTGATGTCTATCAGGAGTTTCTCTACATATTCACGCTTTGTAATATATCTGACCAGTTCATCCGAATTCGTTGAAAGTAATGACAGGCTCTGACTGTTAAGAGTAAGAGACACTCTTCCCAGCTTGAACAACATTGCAACAAGCCACTGCACATCCTTTGGATCAAATCCATAAGGTGCTGCACCAAACTTATCCTGTAATGACTTAAGGGATGTCTTCATATGTCTGGCATTATTTAATCCGATTACCTGTACCACTTCCTCTAAAGCAAGCTTATTCGGTGTGGTATCACTTGTGCCAAGGAAGCTCATCTGACCATCGCTATGTTTAAAGATAGCGCTGATATCTGAAAGCTCCGGTGCTGTCTCCATATAGGTGAGCTTATTGTATTTCATTGCTACGAGCTTACCGAGTGCTTCATTGATTCTTGTTGCCGGCTCCTTAGCCGAAATAGTTGCCTTATCACCATTTACATAGATGTCTGCATTCTTTAATGCATCCTCAATAAAGATTCGGATTCTGTCCTTCTTCTCAATACGCTCATCCTCTTTTGCCCTGCGGATGCTGTCAAAGCTGCCTCTGGCTCCGGACGCATTTTTATTAAGGAATTTATATATCTTGATGGATTCTGTAATCTCATCAAGAAATGTACTGTCATTTGGCAGTTTCACAATCACACTGCTTTCCTGTGCTGAAAGCAGACGAAGTGCAGAGTCAGCATAATCTCCACCATAAGGTGTAATAACTGTCACTCCGATATCGTTAGACTGATTACCCTTGAAGAATCGGTCATCCACCTTCTGGTTGAATGGGAATAAGTAACGACTGTTGTAACGATATTTTTTCTCTGTATATATTTCCTCGAAGATAACTGTAGAAGCCTCTCCGATGATTTCTCCCATCTCTACTGACTCATTGTTGATGGCATTATTGATTTCCTGCTCCTCATTTGTCAGGAAGATGTATATTTCACCATTCTTCTGTACAAGTGTCTCTTTAATCAGCTTCTTTAACGATTCTTCTATTTTAGAGCGGACTTCAATTCTGTCATCATCAATATTTGAAATCATAAGTGTAGTCAGGTTGTCCACATTTGCCTTGATTTCCTTGACATATTTAATCATAAAGAGAACTTTCAAAAGCTCTACATCGAACTCATCCAGCTTACTGTTATTCTCTGCATCTGAGATTACCTGACTGTGCTGGTGGTCAATAAACTTATGCAATGGATCGTAGAAGAAGCTAAATGGAACCAATACCCCCTCTTCTTTGTTCATTACTCTGATTGCCGACTCCTGAAACAGTGCAAGCATAGAACGTGACTGATCAGACAGATGCTTTCCACTAGCGCCATGTGTTCTGACCGCAGTAAGTACCTGTCCTAAAAGATTAAACTGATATGGTATGAACGGATAGCAGTCTGCAAAATCCGCCTTATCTGCATACAGTTTCTTGTCTGCTGTATCCGCTGTAAATGTAATAAGATTCTTGATAATTGATTCTTTCTGTTCATAGAGAAGTCTAAGCGTCTGTGTTGCTGTCTCATTCTTTGCAAGCACACGCTTACGGATTACTTCATCAACATTGGATGCCGAAAGAGAAAGTCTCGTATCAAAACGTCCCTGAATCTTAGAGAAGTCATTTCCCTTTGTCTTTGTAATAGAGTCAATATCCTCCTGGCTCGTTACGATAACCCATGCCTTACCTTTGCAGGCTGTTCCAAGGTCTTCCACGATTGTTTGGAGATTGAGCATAAGCTGTGTATCATCTGCAATATACTGACCGATTTCATCCACTAAAAAGATAACGTGATGGTTTGGACCTTTCTTTGCACAATACTCCTGCACGAGTGATACGAACTTTTCGATGCTAAGGTCATAGTTACCCTTTGCATTCTTGCACCAGTTGCGAGCAGCTTCCTCACTCATAAAGTCCATCTCAATTAATGTCTTTACTACTTTATCCTGAATAACTGCAAATGCCTGTCTCTTTTTCTCCCAAGGTGCTCCTGCATTTACCTCGAACTTCTCTTTGAATTCTTCAAATCTGCCCTCGTTATCCAACTGGCGCTCAAATTCTGCAAGATAAGGTATTGAACCACAATATCCCTGCATCTCATTGAACACCTTCATAAATACTTCGACAATAGCCTCCTTGCCGGAGCCTACCTTTGCAGAACCTTTTGAATCAATATTGAAAAGCATGACGTCTGACTCAATTGTTCCAGCCTTTGTCATCTCTGCAATAAGCATCGGATCTTCTATCTTCTTGCCATCTGTAAAATACTCAATTGCTCTTTTACCTTCTACTGTGCTGTTTTTTAACAAATAAGACAGTATTTTTAAGAAGTGAGATTTACCACTTCCAAAGAATCCGGAAATCCAAACACCCATCTTATCCGTATATCCGTCTACACCCTTTTCATAATTGTTGAAGAAATCCCTGAAATGCTTCAGAAGTTCCTTAGTCACTACATATTCATCTAATTCCTGATATACATTTTCTTCATCCGACTGACCTACTTTAATAACACCCTTGATATCACGGTCAATCTGCTTTTCAAACATATTTTTAATCTGCATTGTATTTCCTCCTCTACACCAGACGGAATGCCCTGTAATAGTTGTGTGAATCCATCGTTCCAAATAATTTCAAATCCTGTCCGCTATACTCTCCCGGATAGAAAAGCACTACCGGCACGCTGTCAAGTACCTGATGCAGGTTATTTAAGATGTTGTGGCTTGCTATTATCGGATGGCACTTGCCTACTCCTGTAAGAAATACCACACTGTCTGTCAAATCTTCCTGCAATATTCTTGATATGATTAGATTCAATTCATTTGTCTCATCCAGTCCCAATGTTTCTACAAGGCTGTCTGCCATCTCAAAAAATCCATTCTCTTTTTCCAAATCAAAGAATGCTTCCAGATACCCTTCCTCCTGCAATATATCAATCATAAGATGAAACAGGTCAAACTCAACTATTCTGAAATCTTTGTTTCCGTTGTTTATTCTATCCTTAAGGTATGCTATATGATTTCTCACATACAGTTCCTCTCTTGGATCATAATCGAATATATAATATCCGACTTCATTTCCAAGTCCTTTATTCTCTCTAAACGACTTATCTGATATTTTGTCTTCTATCTGATTCAGTCTATCATCCAAACTTAACTTTGCCATGCTCAGACTCCTTTAACAGCATTGATATATGCATCCATCCCATTACTGTGAAGTAGTTCCTCTATACGATAATTAACAAGAGCGTGTCTGATTACCCTTGTCTTAGTTGATTCAATCAATCCCGCATCTGCAAGATTCTTCATATAACAGCTCTTGAGTTTCTTAATTCCTGATTCTGACCAGCCTGCTACTTCCTCACTTTGAGCTGCCTTATCGTCAAAGAATCCATTTATATCTCTATCTTCTATCGTCTTCTCTCCAAGTATTACCTTGCCACGATACACCTCATATACAAATTCAAAAAAGAGCTTATCTGTATTCATAATTGCAATCAGTGTCAGCAGCTTTGCATTCTCATTATCCACTTTAACCAAAAGCTCTACTGCTCCATCAGGCAATGACGAAAGCCGATTATAAACATAATTGAATGTTCTCCGTAATCTGGTCTCATTTCTAAGCTGATAAAGATTCTCACCAATTACCTTATCCTGTACTTCATCCTTCGACATTCCTGCTGCCATAAGTTCTGCTGTCTGTTTCGTCTCTACAAATGCAAATACCTGAGACACCATGCCTGCACTATAATTCATTGTTTCCACCATCCTTATTCTTTTCATAGTGGATAATATCACCAAAGTCGCAGTCTAACTCATCACAGATTTTCTCCAAAATATTCATAGAGACCTTCTCACCCTTTGTCATCTTGGCAATGGTACTGCTGCTTATTCCAAGATTATTAATTAAGTCTATTTTTTTCTTGTTCTTGTCAATCAATAATTTCCACAATCCGTTATATGATACTGGCATATACGCTACCTCTTAGTTTCCTTAATTACCATTTATTTTACCATATATGCATTATTCTATCAACAGAATTATGAATAAATACTTCGATATATCGAACTTTATTTTTGATATATCTCGTTCTTTTTGTTCGGTGTGGCTTATGTTTGGCTTTTGTTTGTCCAAACATTTAAAAGGCAGAGTGCCTATCCTGCACTCTGCTCATTATTTAATCATCCAGATACAGTTCCATCGCCTTATATGCATTTAACGTATTTGTATCAGCATCATTGAAAGTACTTGAATATGTCTCCAAACTGCCAGAAGGATCTGTTGCACAGTTGGTAAGTGATATATAAGCATTATATAAATCTGTTATGGCATAGTATGCATCCTTGTATTCATCTGGTGGATTCTTCAATTTTTTCATCAGTGCATTGACCGCATCCTGATTATCTTCAATACTGCTTATCTTGCTGCTGAAGCTCGAATCAGCATACAAATTACCTAACGCATCGTTAAAATCAGATACAAAATAGCCTTCGGGACAAGTATACTTATCTGTTTTATCATCCTTTTCCTCGAAGATGGCGTTATACCATACCTGCTTAATCAGATTTGCACTTGACTCAGCATCACTTGCACCTGTCAGCATTGTGACGGCAGCTAATTCTAAATTATCAGAATACTCTTCAACACGTTGTGTATATTCCTTAGCCGCCTTTTTCTTCTGATATTGTGTCACTCCAAATGCTGTTGCTCCTCCGGCCACCAATAATACAACTATAATTCCAATAATAACCTTTATCTTCTTAGTAACCTTTACCCCTGTTACCTCTACCTTTTGCGGCTTTTCATCTGTCTCCTGACCTAGTGTATCTTCAACCGGACAGCCGCAATTCGGACACTCTGTCATTCCCTCTTCAAGTTCAGCACCGCATTCTTTGCAATGCTTCTTCTCTTCCGGTATCAATATTGCACCGCAATGCACACACTTCTTTGCTTTTTCCGATACCTGTTCTCCACAATGTGGACATACAATCATTGCCATAAAATTATTCTCCTTTCTTATACGCCTGCTACCTGCAGGTGGTACTGTTTAATGATTCTTTTTGCTACCATTGCATTTAAATCTTTATTAACCGCAACAGTATACACACCATTTGAATACATAAAATGTGAACCTTTGCATCTTTGATATTCATATCCGTTATTACGAAGTATTTTTTTCATTTCTCTTGCATCTACCATAAATATTACCTACCTTTTCCCCGCCTTATCATGATATTCTGCGATATCCTCTGCCCAGGCATCATCAAGTTCAACACTGCAGTTTCTGCTTTTTGTAATGCCTCTCACTGCTCTGCCAACGGTCTCGTAGTTGAGTGCTATTCCATCATGGTCATTCTCGTATGTAACAGCCCTGTTTCTTGCAATTCCAATTTTCTCTGCTTCTTTACCGGCATCGATATTAGCTCCAAGGAATAAGAATTCCCAACCACATTCTTTCTTTGCTTCAATCATTCGCTTAATGTTATTGTAATTAAACTCTGTACTGGAATTTTCTAATCCATCTGTAGTGATTACAAACAATACTTTTCCGGCACGATGTTCCTCCGGCAAATGTTTCTGCACATTGTCAATTTTGTTAATTGCATGTCCTACCGCATCAAGAAGTGCCGTACATCCCCGGACATAATATTCTTTATCCGTCAACGGCTGAACTGCATCAATTGGGAAACGATCATGAATGATTTCCACTTCATCATCAAAGAGGATTGTAGTCACATTGACTTTTTCTTTTTCTTTTTTCTGCCTCTCTATCATCCCGTTAAATCCACCGATTGTGTCGCTCTCCAGTCCACCCATTGAGCCACTTCTGTCCAAAATAAATACAAGTTCTGTTAATTCTTTATTCATGTGATTTACCTCCTTCGGTTTATTGTAATCACATTATATCTACGAAACCAACAGAGCTGGTCGCATGATAGGCGACAATTTATTGCTTACTCAAAAATTGGCTGTCCGTAAGCATCTAATATCTCATTTATTTCAAACATATCGTATATCTTATTTTGCAAGAAATATGCTACGATAATATCCGTTTTTGAACTTCTTGAAAGGGCAAAGCCGGCAGAATTCAGAAGATCCTTCGCTTCATCAATGGATAATTCTAATGCTATTGCAAATGCAAGCACAGTTTTCTTATTTGGCGTATAATTCACATCTTTTCTGATTTTTGAGAAATGTCTTCGATCCACATAAGCTTTATTATATGCTTCAGAATCTGTCATTCCTCTCTCATCAATTAGACGCAATAGTCTTTGGGAAAATGTCTCATCCATCTGCCCCATAAGACTTTCTATATTACGATTGACAGGCAGTGTCAAAGATATGGTATCCGTTGCCTTCGTTTTCTGTATACTTTCAACGGCATACGATTCTACTGCACTTTCATCTATCTCAATATCTGCATCTTCTTCATGTTTATCAATGTAATACTTATCTATGTATTTTCTGACTGATTCATATAACTTCTGATTTCGCATTCTTTCTCCTACCAATCTTCGTCAAGATCATCCATTGCATCATCTACGCCGTCAGCATAATCGCTGTCTTTATAATACCGGTCATAATCATAATCGTCATCCATGTATATATCATCATAACCATCATCGTATGAATTGTATGGATTGTTTTTCTTTGAACTGCTTGTTCCGGTATTATTTTTCTTTGTGTTGCTTGTTCCGGTTGTATTTTTATTTGTACTGCTTGTTCCGGTTGTATTTTTCTTCGTACTGCTGTTATAGGACGATCCACTTCCGGTTGTTGACTTAGTACTGTAACTGCTTGAATACCGGCTGCGGCTGTAACTTGCTGTATCACTTTCTTTCTTATTACCAATCGAACCGATAATATATAACACAGCAATAAATATAAGAATTGAAACCAATACTTCTGCAAAAGAACTTTTTTCTTTCATACTTAACACCTGCTTTCATTGAAATATCAATAACTCTGTTTTCTTTGTGACCTAGTCAAAGTCATAATCATCCGGATCCAGTCCTGCATCCTCCAGTGCTTCTCTTCTTTCGTCCGCGTCCATACATTCAAGTTCTGTCTCATTTAATCCTGCCAGTAATAAATCATCTTCTAGTTCAGTCTCATCACTTGTGCATGTGTCTTCATGTCCGAAAACTAAATCATCCATAACTGAATACTCGTATGCATTAAGCTTTCCGTCTTCATCAAAATCAAAATCTGAATCATATAATCTTCCATCTATTCCTAACATAATATTGTCCTCCTATTTGACATTTTTTTAATTTTCCCATATTAAAACAGGAATCAGTAAGAGTATTTCTCTTATCTGATTCCCATTATAGCTTAACCGGCTGTCCCATAAACACACCTCGCACATCGAATCTATGTTCTTATTTTCTGTATTGTTCAACTAATCTGTCAATTTCTTCCTTCATCATCGAAACAACATGATCCGGGCCTGTAAGTGTAACGCCTTCGCCAAGGCTCATAAGCCATGCAAAAAACTGTCTGCTGACTGCCACTTCTACATTTATGGCAAATTTTTTATCATCCAGTTTAATCATGGATACATCTTTGCCAAAGCGGTCAATTATCATCCCTGCACAGGAATTATCACATTCTATCCTGACTCTCTCCGGTTTTCCGTCATACATTCCAAACATTCTTCTAAGGTATGCTGCCATATCAAGTGACTTAAATACCTGTCTGCCTTCCCTGCCTTTGCCGTTTGGGTTAATATGAAGCATTTTGTCTACACGGAAATGCTTGATTTTATCCGATGTTCCGTCATAAGCTATTAAGTAATAATTATCGTCATTACATGATAATGACCATGGACTTACCTCGTATAATGCGCCATCATGACGAAGTTCCATCTCCTTGTTAACATTCCACTGGAAATATTGGAATGTTATTCTTGAATTTTCCGCAATGGCTGTATGAATTCTGTCGACATTATAATAAATACTTTCATTCATTGTTTTTACACGCCCTGCTACAAATACCTGTCTGTCTAACTGGGATGCCTCGTATTTACTGGCAAAGCCCTCTATCTTTTTTATAAGCTCGTTAGATTTCTTGGCTGTAATGAATTTTGCGGATTGAATGGAATCTACAAGCAGCTTTAATTCTGCCAGTTCAAATTGTCTGTTGCCTACATGATAAGAAAATGTTCTGTCCTGCTGTTCTCCTATTATATCAAGTCCGTATACCCTGAGATTTTCTATATCATTGTACAGGCTTTTACGCTCCGCACTTATATTGTATGCATCCAGAGAATCAATAATCTCCGACATGGTAATGCTGTGCGTCTCATCGGTTTTCTCCAACAGGATTTTCATAAGATATATAAGTTTTAATTTCTGGTTTGATGACTTAGCCATATTACGCCTCCCTGATAAACTCATAAATTAATAAAAGTTTCTTATATGATACCATAAATATTCACATAAGAGAAGAAAAGCATAAAAAAAACACGCCGGTCCACATTTATGTAACCAACGTGCTCTGTTCATAGCTTAAGCTTCAGCTTTTTCAATCTGAACGATTGCTGATTTCTGCATTGGAATTCTGCAATTCTTATTGCTTCCGAATTCAACGATAACTGTATCGTCTGTTATATCAATAACAACTCCGTAGAAACCGCTTGTAGTAAGAACACTGTCGCCCTTTTCCATTGAATTAATCATTTCCTGCTGTTTCTTCTGCTGTTTCTTCTGTGGTCTGATTGCTGCAAAATACATAATAGCCGCAAAAATTGCAATATAACCTACTAAAAGTAAAATGCTGCCCGCTCCGTTTGAACTTAATAAAATCATGATGTCTGTCCTCCTTGTAGACTCTCTAAAGTCTCTTTCTTGAATTCACTATATCTGCCTTCATCTATAGCTTCTCTGATTTGCTCCATAAGATGATTATAAAAATACAGATTATGAAGCACGCAAAGTCTCATTCCTAACATTTCCTTTGCTTTAAGAAGGTGTCTTATATATGCTCTGCTGTAACTTCTGCATGCAGGACATCCGCAGCCTTCTTCTATTGGTCTGGCGTCTTTCTCATATTGTGCGTTAAAAAGATTGAGCTTTCCAAACCTTGTATATACATGACCATGTCTTCCGTTTCTTGAAGGATATACACAGTCAAAGAAATCGACACCTCTGTCCACTGCTTCAAGTATATTCGCAGGAGTACCAACGCCCATAAGATATACCGGCTTGTCTGCCGGAAGATTAGGAACTACGGAATCAATAATTCTGTACATTTCTTCATGGGTCTCTCCAACAGCCAGTCCGCCTATTGCATAGCCGTCAAGATTAAGTCCGGCTATTGCCTTGGCATGATTGATTCTGATGTCGTCATAAGTTCCGCCCTGGTTGATACCAAATAAAAGCTGTTCCTTATTGACTGTATCAGGCAATGAATTAAGTCGCGCCATTTCATTCTTACATCTTACAAGCCACCTTGTAGTTCTGTCAACTGATTTTTGAACATAATCCCTTGGAGAAGGATTTTCTATACATTCATCAAATGCCATTGCAATTGTGGAACCGAGGTTTGACTGTATCTGCATACTTTCCTCAGGCCCCATAAAAATCTTATGCCCGTCAATATGTGAATTAAAGGAAACGCCCTCTTCCTTAATCTTACGGAGCTTGGCAAGTGAAAAAACCTGAAATCCGCCCGAATCTGTTAAAACGGGTCTGTCCCAGTTCATAAATTCACGGATACCGCCCATTTCCTTAATGAGCTTGTCTCCTGTACGGACGTGCAGATGATAGGTATTGGAAAGTTCAACCTGACAGCCTATCTCACGCAGATCGTCCGTCGAAACAGCACCTTTGATGGCGGCAACGGTACCGACATTCATAAATACAGGAGTCTGTATCGTGCCATGGACTGTTTTCATCTCGGCTCTCTTGGCTTTTCCGTCTGTTTTTAATACTTTATATTCCATTATTTGTCATACACTTTCTTTAAATAATCCATTCTGGATGTCATATTAGCCATAAGCAGGTCCAGTATGGTACATGCTGTCATTGTTTCAACCACAACAACTGCTCTCGGTACGATAACGGGGTCATGTCTGCCCTTTATACATACCTGCATCTCATCACCGTTACGGCTTACGGTACTTTGTAATGATGATATGGAAGGCGTAGGCTTGATGGCAGTCCTGAAAATTATATCACTGCCGTCACTTATTCCGCCAAGCACTCCTCCCGAATGATTGGTTCTCTTTGCTATATGACCGTTATCGTTATAAAATTCATCATTATTTTCGCTGCCTGTTGTCTCGGCAACCATAAAACCGTCACCTATTTCAATGCCTTTAGTCGCTCCGATTGACATTACAGCCTTTGAAAGCTGTGCGTCAAGCTTATCAAATACAGGCTCACCGATACCAGCCGGCATACCTTTTACGACACATTCTATAATTCCTCCAAGAGAATCAAGATTCTCAATGGTTTCTTTTGCCTTATTCTCGATGGAAACCGCAGCTTCTTTATCAGGAACCGAAAAAGGATTTCTGTCCCGTTCTTCAATATCAAATCTTGAATAATCAATTCCAATTCCGCCGATGCACTGGGTATAGGCAGTAATTTCTATACCGAGTTCTTTAAGAATCTTTGCGGCAACTGCACCCGCGGCTACCCTTGCAATCGTCTCACGACCGGATGAACGTCCGCCGCCTCTGTAATCCCTGAAGCCATACTTGCTGTCAAAAGTATAGTCAGCATGCCCCGGTCTGTAAAACATCTCTATATCGGAATAATCTGTTGATCTCTGATCCTCATTAAGAACCATGATTGAGATAGGTGTTCCCGTCGTCCTTCCTTCAAAAACGCCGGACATTATCTTAGCCGTATCACTTTCCTTACGCTTAGTAACGTACTGCGATACTCCCGGTTTTCTGCGGTCAAGGTATTTCTGGATATCTTCCTCTGAAAGGCTTAATCCTGCAGGACATCCGTCAATTACCACACCTAATCCCTTACCATGAGATTCTCCCCATGTAGTTATTCTAAACTGATTTCCAAAAGATGACCCAGCCATCTATGTATACCTCCGGATTCTAGTCGATTTTAGTACCACATTCTGAACAGAATACTGCATCATTTTCAAGTTCACATCCACAGTTAGGACATGTCTTAACCTGTGATACGGGTTCTGCTGCCGCAGCTGTCTCTGTCTGTGGAATGGCAGCTCCGCAGCTTCCGCAGAATTTCTGACCCGGATTAATAAGTCCACCGCAATTGCTGCATCTCATTCCGTCTGTTGAATATGTATGTGGAAGTCTTGTTCCGCATCCGGAACAGAAAGACGATTTAACCCCGTTTTCAAGTCCGCAGTTAGTACATACCACAATACCGTTTATAAATTTGATTCTAAGATCAATCTGCTTCATTTCCTCATTTATTTTGTTAATCTGGTTAACACTGTCAGCAAATTCACCCTCCGGAGAATCTTTATATTTTTCAAAATAAAGGCGCCCTATTGTGTTATATATTCCGCTTTTTCCTGCTTCAAGCTCTTTATATTTTTTCTGACATGCTTCTATTTCATTATTGCTCATTGTACTACACTCCTTAGGTAAAAATATCTGTTATAAGTATACTCAAATTTTAATAAGCGGTCAACTCATAATTCCGCCAATTGCCCCTCCGAGTATACATATTACTAAGGAAATTATATTTTTACCCAGTTCATTTTCAAACCCTTTATTTATTATTGCGGAAATCAGGACTAACATAGCAAAATATGCCACTCCTATTATAATCCCGTTAAGAAGCCTCCTGTTTTTCCTCATTTTACCGAAAATAAAACCTGACACAATATTAGAAACGCCGTAAATAAGAATAACAAAGAGCCTTACCTGATTGTCATTAAGTCCTATTTTCTGCATAAGAAGTGCTGCTAAAAGAAGCAGAACCCCTGTAACTATGTATGCAATAATTAATGACTTAAAAATTGAAAACACCGCTTTTTTCATTATTTTCCCCCGTATAATACACTTTATATAAGACATTTATATGCTTTTTTTATAAAAATATGAACAAAGGACGGGATACGCTTTCTACGATTCCCGTCCTTAACACCATATGCCTCAATATTACGGCAGTATTTTTATCTTTTATCAACTATTTCGTTTTGGTTTTTATATATGCTCTTCGCCGGAACGTATCCTCTTACACTTGAAAGCGGATATATATTGGTTCCCGCACCGATAACGCTTCCCGGATTAAGAATAGAGCCACATCCTACCTCAACATTATTGCCGAGAATTGCGCCCATTTTCTTAAGACCTGTTTTGATAATGGTATCGCCATCTTTTATCTCAACCAGTGTCTTATCGGATTTGACATTGGAAGTTATGGAACCTGCTCCCATATGTGACCTGTAGCCAAGGATTGAATCACCCACATAGTTATAATGAGGTACCTGTACTTTGTTAAAAAGGACAACGTTCTTAAGTTCTGTTGAGTTGCCTACAACTGCTCCTCCACCTACAATGGCATTGCCTCTTATGAATGCACAATGTCTTATCTCTGCATTTTTGCCTATGATACAAGGTCCGGTAATGCTTGCCGTTAGTGCAACTTTGGCACTCTTTGCAATCCAGATATTATCATTCACAAGCTCATATTCATCAAAAGAAAGCGTTCCGCCAAGTTCTAGTATATATTCTCCAATTTCAGGAAGCACCTCCCAGGGATATGTATGTCTCATAAAAAGCGGCGCCGCTATTGTTTCAGTTAAATCAAATAACTGTGCTATTTTTAATTCTTCCATTTGTCTTTCCTTCTGTTATAAATTATTCAACCGTTACCGATTTTGCAAGATTTCTTGGCTTATCTACATCATTACCCTTAAGAACTGCAGTATAATATGCAATAAGCTGTAAAGGTACTGCCGCAAGAACAGGCATTACAAGCTCCGATACTTCAGGAATTCTTATGATAATATCTGCCGTCTTTTCATCAACTTTGGCATTTTCACCACACATAAGAACGACCTTGGCTCCCCTCGCCTTACATTCCTGTATATTGCTTACAGTTTTTTCATACAGACTTGACTGTGTTGCAATTGCCACAACAGGTGTCTGGTCTGAAATAAGGGCGATTGGTCCGTGTTTTAACTCGCCTGCCGCATAAGCCTCCGAATGAATGTAAGAAATTTCTTTTAGCTTTAAAGCACCCTCCATGCTAAGTGCATAGTCAAGTCCTCGTCCGATGTATAAAAGACTGTCTGCATTCATTATTTTTGAGGCTGCATACTGACATTCATCCTTGTCTGCAAGGAATTTTTCCATAACATCAGGTATTGCAACAAGCTCTTTTATATAATTCATATAGGTATCTTTATCAATAATTTTCTTGGCATAAGCTAATTTATATGCAAAAAGATACATCATTGATACCTGTACCGTGAATGCTTTGGTGGATGCAACGGAAATTTCAGGTCCGGCATGGGTATACATTACAAGATCTGCTTCTCTTGCGATTGAAGAACCTTTTACATTAACAAGTGCAAGTGTTGTTGCGCCTTTCGCCTTGGCAATGTTCATCGCTTCCCTTGTATCTGCTGTTTCTCCTGACTGTGATATCAGTATGACAAGATCTTTTTTACCGATTATAGGATCCCTGTATCTGAATTCTGATGCCATATCAACGGTTACTCTTGTTCTTGCCACTTTTTCAATTATATATTTTCCCACCATTCCGGCATACATTGCGGTACCGCAGGCAACAACAAAGATATTGTCATATCCCGCAAGTATCTCATCAGTAAGACCACATTCGGAAAAATCTACCATTCCTTCGTTAATACGCGGTGTGATTGTAGTCTTAATGGCTGTTGGCTGCTCATGTATTTCTTTAAGCATAAAATGCTCATATCCGCCTTTCTGTGCAGCATCTGCATCCCAGTCAGCCACCTGTATTTCCTTCTTTACAGGTTCTTTATGCACATCACATATCGTAACACCATCCTTGGTAATAGTTGCTATTTCATTCTGTTCAAGAAGATAATATTTCTTCGTGAATTCAAGTATGGCAGTCATATCCGATGCTATAAAATTCTCTTCGTCAGAAAGCCCGATTATAAGCGGACTGTCTTTGCGTACTGCAAATATCCTGTCAGGGAAATCCCTGAACATAATTCCCAGTGCGTATGAGCCTTCAATCTCTGCAAGTACTTTGATAATTGTATCTACAGGATTGCCGTCATAGTAATAATCAAGAAGCTTCGCTACTGCCTCGGTATCGGTTTCACTTTCAAAACCATATCCCTGTTCAATAAGAAATTCTTTTATCTTCATATAATTCTCAATTATTCCGTTATGTACAATTGATACCCTTTTGTTACCATGTGGATGGGAATTAATATCGGATGGTTCTCCATGGGTTGCCCATCTTGTATGTCCTATCCCGCAGGTACCTGAAGGCTTACCTTCTTCTTTAATTTTATTGATAAGGTTCTCAAGTTTACCCTGACACTTTTCTACTTTAATTTTATTATTCTCAAATACGGCAATTCCCGCAGAATCATAGCCTCTGTATTCAAGCTTTGATAATGCACCGATTAATATATCCGTACATTGTTTTTTTCCAACGTAACCAACTATTCCACACATTGTATAGGCCTCCTATTTTTTATAATATTCTGTAGTCCGGTTAAAATACTGTCTTAAAGAATATTCATTATTAAGCGTTTTAACCATCATTGTATTCTTAGAAATAAAAGCTTCCAGTTTTAACAGATATTCATCTGTACTTATATTACCTTCTGCCACTCCTGTCAACCCTTTTTCCCAGCTTGCGGTAAGTCTTGGATCTAAGAGTCTCTTAATTGAATTATCTACCACATCGTATACAATTTCTCCCAGTTGTGACGGAGTAATTATCTGCGTCTTATTATTAAGGTTAATGTATTTTTTGTCCACAAGTTTTTTGAGAATCTCAGCTCTTGTTGCACTGGTTCCGATACCGCTTCCTTTAATCTGGGCACGGAGTTCTTCATCTTCTATTAACTGTCCTGCATTTTCCATTGCCAGAATCATCGAACCGGAATTATATCTCTTTGGCGGTGATGTCTCTCCTTCTTTTACATTAAAGCCGCTGACATCAAGAATACTGCCTTTTTTCAGGCCTTTGAGTTTATCAAGGAAGGCTTCGTCATACTTTTCTTCCTCTGTTTCTTCGCCATCTGCCTTGGATTTTCTGAAGCTGTTTACAACTTTCAGATAACCTTCTTTTTCAAGAACTTTAAATGAGGCAAAAAAACTTTCCGTATCGCGTCTTAATGATATCGATATCTTTTTATATACAGCCGCAGGATAAAATATGCTTAAAAATCTTCTGACTATGGCATAATATACGGCTTTTGACGTGGCTGAAAGATTTTTGAGATTGTTAAAGCCCTGTCCTGTGGGAACTATGGCATAATGGTCTGTTATCTGCTTATCGTTGACATACCTTGTCTTTGCGATTCCCTCGTATGACTTTGCTGCAAGGATTTCTTCCACAAATTCTTTGTACTCAGGTATATTCCTAAGACCTGTTATATTTTTGTCAATCACCTTCGCAACCGCCGTTGAAAGCACTCTGGCATCGGTTCTGGGATATGTTACAAGTTTTTTTTCGTATAACTCCTGTGTGTGCTTAAGTGTCTCATCCGGGCTCAGTTTAAAAAACTTTGAGCAGTCATTCTGTAATTCCGCAAGGTTATATAGAAGCGGTGGCTGTTTATTTTCGGTTTTACGCTCAATGGATATCACTTCCATTGTAACCGGCTTGTTTTCCGATAATATATTTATAAGTTCTTCTGCGTCTTTTCTTTCTTTAAAGCCGTTTTCTTTATAGAGTTTCGGTGATTCAAAATATTTTGAACCCTCCACCGCTTTCCACTCAGCATCGAAATTTTTGTCTTCTGATAGTGGAAGTGTGGCAACCACCCTGTAAAACGGTGTTTTCACAAAATTCCTTATCTCTCTTTCCCTTCTTACCACCATTCCAAGCACACAGGTCATCACGCGGCCTACCGCAATAACGGTTCTGTTATTCTGCCTGAAAAATGAAGATATTGACTGACCGTATTTAAGTGTCAGTACTCTTGAAAAATTAATTCCCATCAGGTAATCTTCCTTGGCTCTAAGATAAGCAGCTTCTGACAGGTTATCATATTCCGACAAATCCTTTGCATCTCTTACGCCTCTTTTTATCTCTTCCTCTGTCTGGGAATCAATCCACACACGAAGTCTTTTTTTGCCGTGAACTCCTGCCATCTGTTCAACGAGGCGGTATATGTATTCTCCTTCACGTCCCGAGTCGGTGCAGACATATATCTTATCCACGTCTTCCCTGTTTAAAAGACCTGCCACTATATTAAACTGTTTTGCAACTGCAGGGATAATTTCGTATTTCCATTCCGTCGGTATAAAAGGAATGGTATCCATGCTCCACCTTTTTAGGGATGCGTCATATTCGGCAGGATAACTCATTGTTACAAGATGTCCCACGCACCATGTAAATACCGCATCATCCGATTCAGAATAACCGTCCCTGCGCTGTGGATTCTCTACGAGGGCTTTCATAAATTCCTGTGCCACACTCGGTTTTTCTGCAATATATAAACTTTTCATATTGTCACCTATAATTCTTCGATTCCGATTGTCGCTATATTATCAGCTTTCAAATCATCGGAAAATCCGTTAATTGAAAACAGGTAATAGAACCTGTCGTTAATTCCTGCAAGCTGCACGTTCTCACGAAGCCTGTCAAAATCTTCCATACATACTTTTCTGTCATCCACATATACCTGACCTATAATGCCATTACCGTCTTTGTCCTCAAATATAAGGTGGATGTCACCGTTTTTGCCATACCAGCTTCCCTTTCTGACAGCTTCAAAAGGCAATTTATGCATATCGCCCAGAATTTCAAGCATTTCTCCCGCTATTCTGATAAATGCATTTTTTACGAATTCTTCAAGCCGGTCTTCAATGTGACTGTCATAAAATTCATAAGGCTCTGTTACATCTATTCTGCTCCAGTCCTGATAGATATATCTGTACCAGAATTCAATAAAGCTGTCCTGTATTCTGTACAGCCCTTTTCTTGTATTTTCATTGCCAAATACATCATAGGAAAATATTTTTTCAACAATTTCCCTTGCAATCAGATTCTTAAGGTACACACTTATTTTATCCCTGCCATATCCTGTATACTCATGTATGTCATTTAATTTATTTCTGCCCATGGCAAGGCATGACAAAATGGTATTATATACCGATATTTCCCTGAATTCATCTTTTACATAATTCAGGGCTTCTTTATACCATGCGCCTTTGTCCGTCAGGAAAAGCCTGCATATATTTTCTTTAATGCTGATATTTTCATTCCATCTGTCAACATAACCAGGATTTCCGCCTGTTATGGCATATATGTATAAAAGTTCCCGCGGTTCAGTATTATGAAATCTGTTGATAAAATCAGAATAGCTGAATTCCTTTAATTTCATAAAAGCATTAATGTTAAAAGCATAGTTTCCCATTGCTTTTACCATTGAATTTTCAACCCACGCTACAGAGGAACAGCTAAGGATAACCATGACTTTAGATTCATCCCTGACAAGTCTTGACACATCTGACATAAAATCACTGTCCGTCTTTATAATATTATGAAATTCTTCCACAACAAAAAGTATTATGCCTCTATCACGGAGTGTCTTCATAATCTCATAATATGAGTCTGATTCTACTCCTGCTGCCCTGCCAAACATTCCGTTCTGTTCAAAATCATCCGCAGGAACGGCCTTATAGTAAAAAGACTTTTTGTCTTTGATAAATTCTTTTATAAGAGTTGTCTTACCCGTTCCATGTCTTCCGTAAAGTATCGTCAGATTGCTTTTAGATGACGCATAATTCTGGTTAAGACTTTTTAACTGGTCTTCTCTGCCAATCATAGACACTGCTCCTTATCTGGTTTCATCAAGGGTTATCATATATGCCGGTATAAATTTTTCCATAAAAAAATCCACTTCATCCATACCCATATCATTAATTATGTCTTTTATGGATTCTCCTGCTTTTTCAAAATCTCTGTTACCCATTCTGCCTTCTTCGATGCATTTGATGTAAGCTGATATCTTATCCGCTGCCTTGACATACTTCCACAATTCTCTTTCTTCTTCTGTATCTAAAAGTAATGGTGCATAAACAGACTGCATTTCCTCCGGTATTCCTGCAAGCAGTTGGTCCTTTGCTTCTTTTTCAACATCATTATAAGCATTTCTTATAACCGGACTGTAGTATTTAACAGGGGTTGGCATATCTCCGGTAATAATTTCAGTACTGTCATGATACATTCCCATTATGGCAAGACGGTCTGAATTGATATTCTTATTAAAATATGTATTGCCTATAACTCCGAGGGCATGGGCAATCATAGCCACCTGAAGGCTGTGCTCACATATATTCTCATTATATGTATTGCGCATAAGCCCCCATCTGTTGATATATTTCATTCTTGACATCATGGCAAAAAACTGATTTTCTTTCATTATTTTTCT
>ERZ1504202.205-NODE-205-length-20894-cov-5.128317_pt1 | contig 20894 bp, 36 predicted proteins | sample MGYA00574887_ERZ1504202 | MGnify/ENA primary metagenome ERZ1504202 (study PRJEB39906, sample SAMEA3182068) | gut metagenome | biome: human; feature: gut; material: Stool; isolation source: human stools | place: Canada | collected 2013-11-18 ... | reverse complement strand
TTTCGGAAAAGTTTTTAGTATGTGGTTTTGAAGGAACATAAAGAGAGATAATCTTTAGATAATACCTATCGTAGAATAAATTCCTCGGTAGGTATTTTTTTATATAAAAACATACATGGCAATAAGGCTGACTTCATATTGTATTCTCATAAATGGGGAGTGAAACAAAATCTCTACCCAAACAAAGGAAATCGGTCGAAAGGGTAGAGAATCCCAGAGCTGTCATTCGTGAATCTCTACCCAAACAGCGAAAATCGGCCGAAAAGGTAGAAATTCCCACAACTGCCATCAGGAAATCTCTACCCAAACAACGGAAATGTGCCGAAAAGGTAGAGATTCCCACAACTGCCGTCCGGAAATCTCTACCCAAACAGCGAAAATCGGCCGAAAAGGTAGAAATTCCCACAGCTGCCATCCGGAAATCTCTACCTAAACAACGGAAATCAGTCGAAAGGGTAGAGATTCCCAGTGCTGTCATTTGTGAATCTCTACCCAAACAACGGAAATGCGCAAAAAAGGTAGAGAATCCCAGTGCTGTCATCCGTGAATCTCTACCCAAACAGCAAAAATCAGCCAAAAGGGTAGAGATTCCCAGCACCGCCGTCCGGAAATCTCTACCCAAACAACGGAAATGTGCAAAAAAGGTAGAGAATTCCAAGCTCGCGGCCTAGAAATCTCTACCCAGATGGTGAATAACACCTTATCTACTCAATTTTTTATTTTGCAAAATCGTTAAGGATAAGACCTTTATTTCTGTCAAGCACCATTCCGATACTCCATTCATTTACAAATAAGAGGAGAGGACGGTCTTTAAGGTCTTTTATCTTCTTCATATCAGAAGTTCCGACAATCCTGTCAAGATCAATTTCTGTAGGATTTCCAATCCATCTGATATATTCATAAGGCAGAGTTTCAAGCCTTATTTCAACATTGTATTCCGATTCCAGACGATATTTTAGAACATCAAACTGGAGAACACCTACTACACCGACAATAATTTCTTCCATGCCAGTGTTATATTCCTGAAAAATCTGGATAGCACCTTCCTGGGCAATCTGGTTAATTCCCTTGATAAACTGTTTACGCTTCATGGTATCAATCTGACGGACTCTGGCAAAATGCTCAGGAGCGAAAGTCGGAATACCTTCAAAAGCAAATTTTTTATTGGAAAGCTCTAAGGTATCACCGATTGAGAAAATACCTGGGTCAAATACACCGATAATGTCGCCTGCATAAGCTTCTTCGATTATCTTACGCTCATCAGCCATTAACTGTTGTGGCTGGGAAAGCTTAACCTTACGTCCACCCTGCACATGATTAACTTCCATTCCGGATTCAAATTTTCCGGAGCAGATTCTCATAAATGCAATTCTGTCACGGTGGGCTTTGTTCATATTTGCCTGTATTTTAAATACAAATGCTGAAAAATCTTCAGTAAATGGATCAATAATCCCTTCGTTGGAATTACGAGGCAAAGGAGATGAGGTCATCTTAAGGAAATGCTTTAAGAAAGTCTCAACACCGAAGTTAGTTAAGGCAGAACCGAAAAATACGGGAGTAAGTGTACCGGCATTGACTTCATCCATATTAAATTCAGCACTTGCACCATCTAAAAGCTCAACATCTTCTATTAATTTATCCTTGAAATGGGTACCGATTTCCCCAATAAGCTCATCGGAATCAATGTGGAGGTCACGCTCGGCAACTTCCTTTTGTCCGTTCATTGCGGCTGTAAATGTAGACACTATTTTGGTGTTTCTGTCATATACACCTTTAAATTCTTTACCTGAACCGATAGGCCAGTTAATAGGACATGTTTTGATGCCGAGAATACTTTCTATTTCATCACAGAGTTCAAAAGGGTCGTTGGCATCCCTGTCCATTTTATTAATAAAGGTAAAAATAGGGATATGTCGCATTACACAGACCTTGAAAAGCTTGATTGTCTGCTTTTCAACACCTTTGGAACCATCTATAACCATTACCGCCGAATCGGCAGCCATGAGTGTACGGTAGGTATCCTCTGAGAAGTCTTCATGACCCGGCGTATCAAGTATGTTAATACAATAATTATCATAGTTAAACTGTAATACTGAAGAGGTAACAGAAATACCACGTTCCTTTTCAATTTCCATCCAATCCGAAACAGCATGCTTTGCTGTTTTTTTCCCTTTAACGGAACCTGCAAGATTAATGGCACCGCCATATAAAAGAAACTTTTCGGTTAATGTGGTTTTACCTGCATCCGGATGGGATATTATAGCGAATGTACGTCGCCTTTTAATTTCTTCATTTAAATTAGCCAATGTAATTTCCTCGTTTTCATAGATATGACTGAATTGCTCCATTGTTGCACAATCTCTGCAATTCCCGAATACTTCGGATTATAACATATAAGAAAGGGGAATTTCAATAGTGACGGGGGGAGAGTAACGATTATTCCTCAATGAATACAACGATGTCAGAAATAGTACAATTAAGAATATTGCATATTTTTTCTGCGGTCAGCATTGTAATATTCTGGTTATGCTTTAAGTTGTGGAGAGTACGGTTATCTATACCATGTTGTAAAAGGTAGTATGTTGAAATATGATTTTTATTTATAAAGTCAAAAAGTGGTTTGTAACTTAACATACTTCATCTCCTACTAAACGTAATAAAACAATGGTATTCCATATATTTAAGTATATGGAATTTTTGGTAATTTAATATTGTGAAAGTATTCACTACAATATTAGCGTGATAAATTGTGAAAGATACAATTAAAGACAGAATATCGAGGCTTAACAGTAAACAGAAGAACAGGATTGCATTTTGAATTAAATACGGATATTCCATTTTCAGGCAATATGTGGTATTGTCTGTATGGAAGATTCGTATTTTTTTGACTATTGAGGTGGAATTAGGTAGGATATGCAAATTATGAAGACAATATTAGTAGTTGATGATGACAGCAGGATGTTAAAGCTTTTAAATATGTATCTGGCACCGGTTTATAAGGTATGTTCCGCAAAAGGTGGGAGCATAGCAATTGAATTTTTGAAAAATCATAAACCTGACCTGATTATTCTTGATTATAAGATGCCGGGATTAGACGGACCGGCAACTTTTGATATAATAAAAGGTATGGATGGATGCGATAAAATACCCGTGATATTTCTTACGGGAGTTACGAACAAACACCTTATTAAAGAGTGTATGGACAAGAAACCGGCAGGGTATCTTGTCAAACCTGTGGCAAGGGAAGAACTTCTTGCAAAAGCCGGTGAGATTTTAGAAAAATTTATTGACTAATTTTTTTTATATGTTTATAATTAATACATATAGATAAAACGTTGATGAGACGAGTAGCATAATATGAAGTGTCAGAGAGAAGCCGGGTGGTGTGAGGCTTTACGGATGTTATGTGAAGACTACCTCGGAGTGGCACCAATCCTGCCCGGTGATTCCGTTATAATCATAAGAGATGCCTGTGTTAAGGCGAACCTTGGGTGGAACCGCGATAATTATTGCCCCTTGCATTTAGCAAGGGGTTTTTTTGTATAACACAGGCACAAAAAGCGCATTATACATATTAGTATCTAAGGAGGCAATTTTTATGAGCAAAATCAAAGAAGGAACCAAAAAAGTAGCAGAGCTTATCGAAGCAGAACAGACAAGAACCAACAAAGAGTTAATCATTGCAGCCGCAGTATGTACTTTTGTCGGAATAATAATCGGATTTTTTATTGGAAAAACAACCACCAGCAAAAATACTGTAAAGAAATACAATCAGTGTTTTTCATATGATTTTGGTGATGAAGAAGAGAAAGAAGAGGCATAGAAATGATAGTAACATTAAAAGATGGCTCTAAGAAAGAGTACAGTGAAGCAATGTCGGTAATCGATATTGCGAAAGATATCAGTGAAGGACTTGCAAGAAACGCCTGTGCAGGAGAAATTGACGGTAAAGTCGTTGATTTAAGAACAGTTGTTTCAGAAGATTGCAACCTTAATATTCTTACATTTAATGATGAAGCAGGTAAAAAGGCATACTGGCATACAACCTCCCATGTACTTGCAGAGGCTGTTAAGAGACTTTACCCTGATGCAAAGCTTACAATCGGACCATCCATTGACGAAGGCTTTTATTATGACTTTGACTGCCCTGCATTTGACAGAGCAGCCCTTGATAACCTTGAAGCAGAGATGAAGAAGATTATAAAAGAAGGAGCATCCCTTGAAAGATTTGAACTCCCAAGAAAAGAAGCAATTAAGTTCATGGAAGACAGAGGAGAACCATATAAGGTTGAACTTATTAATGATCTTCCGGAAGATGCCGTGATATCATTCTACCGTCAGGGCGACTTTGTTGATCTTTGTGCGGGACCACATCTTATGAGCACCAAAGCAATTAAAGCAGTGAAACTTACAGCTTCATCTGCAGCATATTGGAGAGGCAACAGCAACAATAAGGTACTTACAAGAATTTATGGTATTTCGTTTACCAAAAATGATGACCTTAAAGCATACCTTGAGCACCTTGAAGATATTAAGAGACGTGACCACAATAAACTGGGACGTGAGATGGAACTTTTTACAACAGTAGATGTTATCGGTCAGGGACTTCCTCTTATAATGCCTAAGGGTGAAAGAATCATCCGTACACTTCAAAGATGGATTGAAGACGAAGAAGACTCAAGAGGATATGTAAGAACTAAGACACCTCTTATGGCAAAGAGTGATTTATACAAAATATCAGGACATTGGGATCATTACAAAGACGGAATGTTTGTACTGGGTGATGAGGAAAAAGACAAAGAAGTTTTTGCTTTAAGACCTATGACATGCCCATTCCAGTATTATGTATATAAGGCAAGCCAGAAGAGCTACAGAGATCTTCCTTTAAGATATGGTGAGACATCCACACTTTTCAGAAATGAAGATTCAGGTGAGATGCACGGACTTACAAGAGTACGTCAGTTCACTATTTCAGAAGGACATCTTATTGTAAGACCTGACCAGATGGTTAAGGAATTTAAGGATTGTATCGCACTTGCACAGTATTGTTTAAGAACACTTGGAGTTGAGGAAGATGTAACATATCACCTTTCAAGATGGGATCCTGCGAACCCTGGCAATAAGTACATTGGCAAGCCTGAAGTATGGGAAGATACAGAACAGCACATCAGGAATGTTCTTAATGAACTTAAAATTCCGTTTGTTGAAGATATCGGTGAAGCTGCGTTCTATGGTCCTAAGGTGGATATTAATGCCAAGAATGTATATGGCAAAGAAGATACAATGATAACAATCCAGTGGGATGCTCTCCTTGCCGAACAATTTGATATGTATTATATAGATGAAAAGGGCGATAAAGTAAGACCTTACATCATTCACAGGACAAGTATGGGATGCTATGAAAGAACACTTGCATGGCTTATTGAAAAATATGCCGGAATGTTCCCAACATGGCTTTGCCCTGAACAGGTAAGAGTGCTTCCTATATCTGATAAGTATGCAGATTATGCAGATTCTGTTGCCGCAAAGATTCGTGAACACAAGATATATGTTGAGGCAGATCACAGAGCTGAAAAGCTTGGTTATAAGATTCGTGATGCAAGACTTGCAAGAGTTCCATATATTCTTGTAGTTGGAGAAAAAGAGCAGGAAACAGGAGCAGTTTCCGTTAGAAGCAGATTTTTAGGAGACGAAGGACAGAAACCGCTGGAACAGTTTATTAACGATATTTGTGAAGAAATCCGTACAAAGGCAATTCGTAAAATCGAAGTAACTGAATAAAATTATATACAATATAACACTTGAAATTTTTGTCTGAATATGAGATTATAAGACTAATTGTGGAGCTGTATTATGGCAGATACTAAAGTGCTCCGCAAAGTGATTTTTTACAATTCGAAAGGAGTTACATAATGATTTACACACAGGAAATCAAGAATATGTGCCCAGTAGCACAGGGCGTTCATCATGGCGCTGCACCTTGTCCTACAGAAGGTAACTGGGTTCAGTACAAGGAAATCAAAGACATTTCAGGCTTTACACATGGTATTGGCTGGTGTGCACCACAGCAGGGAGCCTGCAAGCTTTCTCTTAACGTAAAGAACGGAGTTATCCAGGAAGCTTTAGTTGAGACAATCGGATGCTCAGGTATGACACATTCAGCAGCTATGGCAGCAGAGATTCTTCCGGGTCTTACTGTTCTTGAAGCAATGAACACTGACTTGGTATGTGACGCAATTAATACAGCAATGAGAGAACTTGCTCTTCAGATTATCTACGGAAGAACACAGTCAGCATTCTCAGAAGACGGTCTTGCAATCGGTGCAGGTCTTGAAGATTTAGGAAAGGGACTTCGTTCACAGGTTGGTACAATGTACGGAACACTTGAGAAAGGTCCTCGTTACCTTGAAATGGCAGAAGGTTATGTAACTGGAATTGCTCTTGATGCTAATGATGAAATCATCGGTTATCAGTTCGTTTCACTTGGTAAGTTCACAGATTTCGTTAAGAAGGGTGATGAACCAAACGTAGCTTGGGAAAAAGCAAAGGGTCAGTATGGCCGTGTTGATGATGCAGTTAAGATCATTGACCCAAGACAGGAATAGGAGGTAACGACAGATGGCATTATTTGAATCATATGAAAGAAGAATTAACCAGATTAACGCAGCTTTAAACAGCTATGGAATTTCTTCTATTGAAGAAGCAGAGAAGATTACAAAGGATGCTGGACTTGATGTGTATAACCAGATCAAGAAGATTCAGCCAATTTGTTTTGAAAATGCATGTTGGGCTTACATCGTAGGTGCAGCAATCGCAATTAAGAAAGGCTGCAGAAAAGCCGCTGACGCAGCAGCAGCAATCGGAGAAGGACTTCAGTCATTCTGTATTCCTGGTTCAGTTGCAGATACACGTAAAGTAGGTCTTGGACACGGTAACCTTGGTAAGATGTTACTTGAAGAAGAGACAGAATGTTTCGCATTCTTAGCAGGTCATGAGTCATTCGCAGCCGCTGAAGGTGCTATCGGTATTGCTGAAAAGGCTAACAAAGTACGTCAGAAACCTTTAAGAGTTATTCTTAACGGACTTGGTAAAGACGCAGCTAAGATTATTTCAAGAATTAACGGATTTACATTTGTAGAGACAGAGTACGATCCATACACAAATACAGTTAAAGAAGTAGAAAGAATCGCATATTCAGACGGACTCCGTTCCAAAGTAAACTGCTACGGCGCTAACTCAGTTCCGGAAGGTGTTGCAATCATGTGGAAAGAGAATGTTGACGTATCTATCACAGGTAACTCAACTAACCCTACAAGATTCCAGCATCCTGTTGCAGGTACTTACAAGAAGGAAAGACTTGAAGCAGGCAAGAAATACTTCTCAGTAGCTTCAGGCGGTGGAACAGGTAGAACACTTCATCCTGATAATATGGCAGCAGGTCCTGCTTCATACGGTATGACAGATACACTCGGACGTATGCATTCAGATGCACAGTTCGCAGGTTCATCATCAGTTCCTGCCCATGTAGAAATGATGGGTCTTATTGGTGCTGGTAACAACCCAATGGTTGGTATGACAGTTGCAGTTGCCGTTTCTATCGAAGAAGCAGCACAGGCCGGTAAATTCTAAGAAATATAGAATTTAAGCGGACTTGTAGACCTGTTAGAAAGTGTGAAAAAACATAAAAAAAAGCAGGTAACTAACAAATAACTAACAAGTAACTAACAGACGTAACTAACAAAATAGGGCAGCAGGCTTAAGGCTTGCTACCCTGTTTTTTTATGTCTATAACTATCTTATTTTTGCTATTTCTTCTGACAGTTGTTGCATTGTTCTGTGAGTGTATACCTTTTCGGTTATATCTTCTATTGAGTGACCTACAATGAGCTTAAGTATGTACTCATTAACTCCGGATTCTTTAGCTTTGGAAATGAAAGTATGGCGCGTATCGTGTGGGCGGTGGTTTTGCCCTAGCTTCTTATTTATCTTGTTAAAACGTGAGCGGTATTTATCATAAGTTAAATGGGTTCCCTGTTGACCGTTCTCATCATTGAACAGGTATTTACTGTCCATTTTAACAGCTTTATTGTAATTAGATACAACCAATTCACGTATGATTGGGTGGATAGGCACACACCTGTTACGTCCGGCATCCGTCTTAAGACCGCCAAACATGGTCCCGGCTTCTAAGTCTATGTCCTCAATTTGAAGTATGGCCAATTCCTGAGGACGCCATCCGGAATAGATACCTATTAGAACCATGTCAACAAATGGGAAGTCTAAGTTGTCCCAGAGCTGTTGTATTTCCTCTGCCGAGTAAGGAACACGCTCTATAGACGGAGAAGCACGCTTTACACTTTCACACAAAGCGGCATAGTCCTTATCGCAAATATCATATTTAAGGCAGTATTTATATATCATGTTATACAAGGATTTCATACGTTGTTTGGTACTCTGCCCTACATTGGCATTTTTAATAGCATCTTCTAAGTGATTAGTGCGTATATCTTTCATGCGCATATGATACAGCGGCTTAGAGTGATTAAAAGCACTAATCCATGTACGTTGTGCACTTGGAACTATGCTATTAAAATGTACCTCACTCCATTTGGCATAGACTTCTTCAAAAGTTATGCTGTCTGTTGATATATCGTAGGGGTTGGCGTTATAGTTTGCAAGAGCTTCAAGTGCTTTGGCTCGTGTAGGGTAATATCCTATAGTAATGTATTGCTGTTTAGCGGTATTAGTGGCTTCATCAATAGTCCAGCCTGTTGTTTTCCGTACAATGTACGGATTACGTCTCTTTCCGGACAATTTGTATACGCTGCCGTATCCGTTTGGTAATTTCATATAGACCTCACTTTCTTAAGTGTGGCTCATTTTCTAAAAAAGGGTATAAAAAATAAGCCTTTGAAATATCCATAAGGCTTATGTTATAATATGTACGTGTGGTACGCATAAGCCGCCTTTGGTGGATTCGTGTATCTTTTAGCCGGCCCTGTCGCAACCAGGGGCGGCTATTTTTATTATGTTTTCATTCATTGATTCCCATATTTTACCATGAACATTAAGCCTGTCTTTAATGTATAATAGAAAAAAATAATAAAGGCTTAAACAAAAGAAAAATAACATATGACATACAAGATATGGAAATTACGAACAATCAGGGGTTACAGCTTACGCGAGCTTGAAGAACTAAGCGGCGTAAGCAAGACTACGATTAACAACATTGAAAACGGAAAAGCCAATCCGACAATGGACACTTTACTGTTATTAGCAAAAGCACTCGGAGTAGAGCTATCCGATTTGTTTGAATTATAATAGTGTTAGTTACCGCTGCCAAGTGTTTTGGAAGTATGTCCGATATACAGGACAAAAACTAGGAAACTCTTTAAAACATTGCTTAAATACGCTATAATTGCTGTATCACATACAGAAAGAGGGCGAGTAAGCTAAGTGGATAAAATACGGCAGCAGATTATCGAGCTTGTAAAAAGTATCAGTAATGCACACAAGCTCAAAATAATATTAAGTTTTATACGAGGCATAAAAAGTAGTTAGGAGACTAACTACTTTTTTTATTGTAGCTTAAGCAGAATCCTTTTAAGGCATTCATCCGGAGATAAATTCATAGTATTACCTCTATCTATAGAAATGTCAGAAAGCAGCTAGTCTCTAGCTGCTTTTAATTTTATCCACGAACTTTTTAATGATATCCCATTCATCGTGGGATAACTGCCCCAGCGCAATAAAAGTGTTAAGGACAAATTCATCCCCACTACCAATCGCACTTCCGACAATCTGAGCGGCTTTTTCTGCACGGCTCATTTCTTCAAACATATTGCCTGCACCAGTTCGCAACCATTCTTCATTTACGCCAAATTCACGGCAAATAGCAGTTACATTTTGATTTGTAACATTTACTACGCTATTTTCTATTCGACTAATAGCCGAACGTGTAACGCCAATGCGTCCGCCGAAAGACTCCATACTTAGACCTAACGCTTTGCGAATTTCTTTAACTCTTTCATTCATACTTTTTTTCACTCCTTTCCTAGATTTTAACATCATAATAACACCTTGACGTAACATAAGCAACTATAATGATAACATAAGCAACAGAAAGGAGAAAACACATGAGCAACAGAAATCGAAAGATAAAAAAAGCGGCTAACGCCACCGCAGAAACTCGACTTAAGCGGTTGGCATTAGCCACAGCAATCATCAGCTTACTTAACACGCTTTTCAATCTGATTGAAAAAATAATAGATAAGCTGAAATAACCAAGTGGGAGGGAAACCTCCCACGGGTTAATAATAAAATTTCGGTGGCTCATTGTCAATAAAAAAATAGAAATGAAAGGAGTGATTGTATGAGAACTGTAAAGATAATATTTGATGTGCTAACGATCGTGGCAGATTTAGTGCTCATTATTATGATTATTAGATGTTATAGAAAGGCAAGGTAAACAGAATGAATATGGATAATAAAGAAAATGAATTGCAGGCAAAGATCGATAATGTTGCAACCGTTTTAAGAAGCTACGCATCAGAAAATCTTAGGATTTATAAAAAAGCAATAGAAGAACTTGGAGAAGATAGCAGGCTGGCAATAGCAAAAAAGGCGGCATTGGACGAGATAACGAACATCATGGAAGAGTTAGGCGTAGAGTGGCACTTGAAGAGATTTTACTTTACCTTTGGTAGTGCGGAGGAGTTTCCGTACAAAAGAGGACAATACTTAATAGTAAAAGCACAGGATATTAACGAGGCGGCTAGAAAGTACAAGAAAAAATATCCTAATCCAAGTGGAGACGAGGTGCTTAACTGTGCGGATTACTATACACAGGAACAGTGGGACAGCGAAGTAAAAAAATACTTTGAAAATGTAAAACCCGCAGAGATTATAGAGTAGCGAGGAAACAAAGAAATGAAAACTATAAGCTATATACGAGGAAAAGTGCAAGCCATTATAGACAAGGAAATATCAAAGACACAAAAGGAGATAGCTGAGTTTGAAAAAAAGATAAAAGATAACGAAAGTTACTACGGCGGTGGTGGTTGGTGCACACAATTTACGAAAGCTAAGGAACGCCGTGAGGCATACTTGGAGGAACTCATGGCATTTAATAAGAATAGCGGTGGTTCAATAGTGCTTACAGATGAAGTGAGACTATATAGCTACTACTGCCCTAGCTGTATGATAAAAGTAATGCTTAGCGGCGGATATGGCGAAAAGGTAGACTGTCCTGTATGTACAAGACCGATATATAAAGCCAGTGATGTTGAGGTCATGGAGATAGTGCGAGGTAGCAGAAAGGCGAGAGTAAATGGAAATCATTATATAGAGCTTACCAGTAACGGAATTATAAAAAAATAATAAGAAAAGCGAGGGCAGCAGATGAACCCGCAGAGATTATAGAGTAGCGAGGAAACAAGAAAGATGTACGTTGTTAATGTAGGACATGGAGATTTTTTATGCACAGGCAGTTACGTTGTGCACGGAGAAAAATATCAAATAGTCGGAGACGTTGCAAAGGCAAGAAGATTTAAGACTTGGGATGCCGCTAAGAAGTGGGCAACATACCTGCAGGGCGTAAGAGCTAATGTAAATGAATACACCATTATTGATTTAATGAAAAGCGAGGGCAGCAGATGACTGACACCGACAAGGTAAATCAGAAAGAAGAATTAAAGATAGAAGAAAGATTGGAAGAAGCTATACCTTTGCTGTCAGAGTTTGATAAAGGATATATACTCGGTAAAACAGAGGATTAAATAAGAAAAAAACCAAGGGTGTTATTGCCCTTGGTGGTATAGCTTTATTTTTGGTAAATCATGTCAAGAAGTTTTTCAAGTTGCTCCCAGCCGTTGGAATCCAACCGGGCAAGGGCAGATATAAGTCTATGTTTAAAGCTGTCATCACTGCTAAGCTGAATATCAGAGAGCAGGTCGGCAATCTGTTTATCCTTAGACTTTTGTATAAACATATCGCCTGAGCCGTTACGGAGCCAATCTTCATTGACGTTATACTCACGGCAGATATCAGAAATAGTTCTGGCAGATGGAATTTTAGTACCTATCTCTATTTGAGCTATAAAGTTTCTTGAAAGGCCCAAATGACTTGAAAACTCATCTTGCGTCATTTTTAAAGTTTTACGAAGTGTCTTAATTCTTTCATACATGTATATTACCTCCTTGTATTGAGTATAATAGCATCTTTTGTTATCTTAGTCAACAAAAAAACTATTGACATATTATGACTAAGGGACTATTATATGTTTACAAAGTCAACAGAAAAGGAGCTGATTATATGAGTGAAAAAGAAAAAGAAGTATTAGAGAAACTTAAAGAAGTGATACCAAAGATGTCAGAGTTTGACAAAGGTTACATACTTGGAAAAGTTGAGAACATGGCAGCAGAAGCAAAGAAGAATTAAAAGGAGAGATAATCATGCCATATATAAAAAGAACAACCAGAATAGGCGAGACAGTAGAGACAGAGTATTTTTATACAGCAGGAAAACACAATAGCGCCGCCGCAAGGAAACGACGGCGCAAGATACAGCAACCGCTTAAGACTTGCGAGAACAAGGATCATAAGTAGAGTTAGGCAAAGCCGCGTCGATTTTGTCAATCACAGAGTTACAAAGTTCCATAGACTTACGAGCGTTTTTTATTTCAGACTTAGGAATTTTGTTATTTTCTAAGTCCTCTTTCAAACAATAGCGCTCATTATCGGCAGCGATACGAAGTGCGCCAAGTTCGGAAGAGCTAAAAGTAATTGTAATATCCTGCATTTTTACACCACCTTTCTAAAAACGATTATAGCACAGAGAGGCGGGAAAACGAAAGAGAGGCGATAGCATGAAGAATAAAGAAACCTACACAAAGGACGAAGTTATAGAAATGCTGCAAGGTATGCAGCAGAGCGCAATAACCACGCAGGGCTTTATTGTAGGACATCTAGCTACCTTATGGGTTGTAAGAGACTTAGTAGGGAAACAGATAAAGGAACTAGGCGGGGAAGAAATAGCGTACAAGGTCAAATAGGAAAGAGAGGCAATTATATCAGCCTTTGGGATGTCTCCATCAGACATAGTAGAACCCCCTCTCTTGTATTATTTTCAAGAAGATTATAACACAGGAAAACATTTAATGAAAGGGACAGAAAGCGAGGTAAAAAGATATGCAGGTAATAGTAGATACCAAACAGCAGAATAATAGTTTAGCAGAGTTCAGCGAACTCATGAACGAAGTAGCAAAACTCTCTGAAAAAGAGCGTAATATCGTTGCTATCTATTCGCAGGGCGTGCTTGCAATGGCACAGGCACAGAATACAGAGAGGTAAGGAAATGCAGACATTGAAGATACTGCCAACAGAAGCGGCGGTCATAATGGGATGCAGTCCCCAGTTCGTACGCCTTGGACTTCAAAAAGGCGTACTGGCAATAGGGGATGCAATCAAAATGTCTTCGATATGGACATATAACATAAGTCCGGCACTTTTAGCAGCACGGCAGGGAATGACAGTTGAAGATCTCTACGTTGAGGTTCAGAAACTAAGAAAAACTGAGAGGTATTGAGCATGGATGAGAAAATAGAAAATAAGAAAAAACTTGTAAATGATATGTCCGCATATGCGGATAGAGAACTTACAAAGATAAAAGAAATGTGGACATCTGATGACAATTCAAAGAACCTTATCACGTTATGGCTGTGTGCATCTGAATTAGCGCATGCGTTTAAGGTAATATATGACACTAAAAAGGAGATAGAAGCTATATGATGATTGATGAAGTAAGATTGGACAAGATAAAAGGATTTAAGCCAACAGAAGCTACAGCTTGTTGTAAATTTTGTAAACAGCTTATCAATATTTGCATCCAAGATTACAGAACGGAAGAGGATAAAGAAGAACTGGCAACAGAATTATGCAGTTGTCCGGAAGCCGTGAATTATACCAGGATGAAAAAGAACGATGAAAGAGTATGTGAGTCTCTTGAGAACCTGGTAGGAGAGGGCGAACTTAGCGAACATATAGAAACTATTGCCAAGGATGTAATGAATGGGGGAATTTTAAAAGCAAAACTTGAACTACCACCAAGAATACGTGACGAACCAAAAGCAGTTTTAAATATAAGCACAACAAAGAACGGCACTATTAAAATCAATGTATCAAAGAAATATGAGAATGAAATAGAAATATAACGCTCCCGGCTTTCTGTAGCTGTGGAGCGGTGTTCGATAAAATGGACAGCTAAAAAAGAAAGGAAAATAAAATGCAGATAAATAAGATGTTTAAAAGCGACGTTATATCGCTTGAAGATTTACGCACGATTGTAAGAAACGGAGAAGCAGAAAACATAATAACAGAAGGAGACCAGCTCTGTATTAATTTTGATGGAGAGATAGTACCGTATGACGTAATAGGAATTGATGTAGATAAGGCAGCAGATGAAAAGATTGTACATACAATCACGATACAGGCACATGAACTGATAGAAGAACGTCCATTTTCTACAAAAGGAAATACAGAAGACAATTACATAAAATTTAACAAATGGGAAGATAGCGAGATTAGGGCATATCTCAATAGTGATGAGTACGCAATACGTTGTTCCGAACTGGATGAGTACGCAATTCCTGTTATAAAAGATAATACAGACGGAAAAACAACAGAAGATAAGTTTTTCTTATTGTCAGCAAGTGAGTATGATGCACAGAGTACCCCATATCCATATTACAAAGATAAACCGCACAGAGCTGCAAAACATGCAAAAAATGACTTTAACGATTTTCACTTTACACGTAGCGCATACGGAAATGGCAACTTTGTATGGTATATCTCCGGAAGTGGAGATATCAGCTATGATTTGGCAACCAGTGCGTTACCATGTGCTCCGGCATGTGTAATAGGCTAGAAAGGATAAAAGAGAATGGAAAGATTATTTAATGATAGAAACAAAAGCGCAGAGCGTAACGGTGGTGAAAAAGCAGACGGAACAAAAAGTATTGAATTTAGGTTCAGATTTAAAAATGAACAGGCACTTATGGCTGTGGCTGGGATTATGGAAGACATAAAGAACCTGAATTCATTAAAAGATGTAGAAGTGATAGATAAACATGTCAACTGGCTGGGAGGGTATATCTCAGCACTTTATATTACAGATATGGTAGATGAAGAACAGAAGGAACAACTTTTGAAAATGATGGAGATATCACTTACACATAGTATTAGAGCATCAAGTATGAGTATTACAAGTGGAAATGGTAGAGATTGAATTAAATATATAAAAAAAGAAGCGCCTACGATACTGGAATATCATAGGCGCTAAGCTATAAATTGCTTTAAATCAACTATCATTGTACAGCATTTATGGCAGAATATCAAGAAAAATAAAAGGCGTAAAGCCTTATAAACACTTGATAAAAGTATTAACTTACCGACAGAAATATAAATCAGAGAGGTAATATGTATGCCATATGTCAGAAGAACCACAAGGGCAGGTAAGACTATAGAAGTAGAGTATTACTACACAAGTAGGTACAACAAAAAAGGAGCAAAGAAAAAAGATAAAGTTAAACCTACAAAGGAAGAACAGAAAAAGATAAACACAAAGGTAGCAGAAAGAAAGCTAAGACTCTTGATAGCTGCTAACTATGGATATGGAGATTATCATTTAATACTTGATTATATACGCCGCAAGGGTCAGGCAGATAGAAGTTATGAACAAATGAAGAAAGATATACAGATTTTCTTAAGAGAATGTAGAAAACTGTATAAAAAGGCAGGTATTGAGTTTAAATACATACACGTCATGGAAGTCGGTAAGAAAGGCTCAAGGCATCATCACTTGATTGTAAACCGAATTGACACCAAGTTACTTCAACAGGCATGGTACAAAGCCTATGAGGGACATAACCGAGTGAAGGTGTTTCCTTTGGATGATTCGGGAAATTATGCGGAGCTTGCAAGTTACCTTATCAAGTATACAACAGAGCACATACAAGATAAGGACAGACTTCAAGGAAAGCGTTGGGCGTCAAGCAAGAACCTGGTACATCCGGAAGCACAATATGAGATTGTGACACAACGTAGTTGGTTTAGAAAAGAACCAAAGCCTTTAGCCGGGTACTACATAGATAAAGACAGCGTAGAATATGGCATAGAAAGTCCGGAATACTACGGCTACGGCTGGTTCAGATATCGTATGGTACAGCTAGAATGAAAAGGAGAAATAAAATGAGAAATGTAAGAATTGATAATGAAGCAGGAGCACAAGAGACACTATTTCAGTGGACACAGTATCAGCTTGGAAGATATCCGGAGCTTGGATTACTGTATCATATTCCAAACGGCGGTAAACGTGATGCAAGAACAGCCACGGCGCTTAAAAGACAGGGTGTAAAGCCAGGAGTGCCGGATTTACATTTACCTGTAGCAAGAGGAAAATATCACGGATTATACATAGAGCTTAAGGTAGGAAAAAATAAGGCAACGGCATTACAGAAAGAATGGATAGAAGAATTGACAAAACAAGGATATCTGGCTGTAGTGTGTTATGGTTGGCAGACGGCAGCAGAACAGTTGATAAAATACTTGGAACTGGAAGAAAGGCAGGTACAAAATGGGAATAATGATGAGGACGAATTGGAGGCGAAATAAATGCTAGTTCCTGCAATTTTATACAAAGAACAGATCATAAAAGGTATGCAAAAATATTTCTATACAAAAGATATGATGTACGAAACTGGCTGTATGGAAAATTGGACACCAAATATATCTAATTGTCCTGATGCAAGCCAATTCCAATATGCAATAGTAGATAAGAATGAAAAGCTGATTGGTTATTTAGGATATACAGTAGATTGGTATGCATCAAAAGCATATAACATTGGGTTGTTTTCGTTTGACAGAGGAAACATTTTAGTTGGTAGAGATGTATTCGATAAATTAGAAGAACTTGTTGGCACATTACATAGAGTTGAATGGAGAGCTGTTGGCGATAATCCTGCGTGTAGAGGATATGATAATTTTATTAAGAAACATAATGGTAAAAAGCATATTTTAAAAGATGCCATTAAGGATAGGAATGGTTGTTATCATAACGACATTATTTATGAAATTGTAAAATAAATAAGAAAGAATAGAGGTAATAATATGGATATAATCTTCTCATAAGTGATAGTGAAGAACAGTTGAGCTTTGCAATTTAAGAAAAACAGATATGAAAGAAAGTGAGGAATATATGAAAGTAATATCAATAATTAACCTTAAAGGCGGCGTAGGTAAAACCTTTACAAGCTACAACATGGCATATGAGCTGGGAAAGAGAGGCTATAAGGTGCTGGTGCTTGACAATGATAAGCAGGGAAATATAAGCAAGGCGTTTGGCTGCTACAATCCTGCAGGAGAGTGCGAGACAGCAAAGGCACTTACTGGAAAGTACACAAACCCATTGCGCGGAATTATTAAAGAGCACCCACAAACAAACAATGTAGACCTCATACCCGCTAATATGTCACTTATGCAGGCGGTAAGCGATTTATACACGGCAGCAGGCAACCAGATAGCAGGGTATGAGAATTTTATAAACACGGCTATAGGTAACTTTGACCTGCCTTTCCCAGATACGGTACGAGACTACTACGACTATATGATTATCGACAACCCGCCAGACATTGCATTTAACGTGGCAGCAGCACTTAAGATTACAGACGAGGTTATAGTACCAGTAAAAATAGACGAGTGGGCGCTAGCAGGCTTAGACATAATAGCAGACCAGATAGAAGAGGCAAAAGCTATTAACCCAGACATTAAACTACTGGGAGCGCTGGTAACGATGTACCGAAACAACGACACAAATATAGCGGGGCTGGAATGGCTGGAAAAGAAAAGCCCGGTTAAGATGCTGGCAAAAATAAGATACACAGACAAGGCAGCAGAAAGCACATTTTTTAACAAGCCAGTATATGAGTACAGCCCAAGGAGCGGAGCGGCGCAGGACTACAAGCGCTTTATCACAGAGTATTTAAGAGAGGCAGGTAAGTAGGCTATGGCAAAGGGAAAATTTAGCTTTATGGATATTATGAACGCCCAGACAAAGGCAGAGGCAAGCGAAACAGTTAAGAATTACACAGAGATATACTTAAGCCCATACGATGTAGAGCCATGTGAAAGCAATTTTTATTCGCAGGACAATATACAAGAGCTTGCAGACAGCTTTTTAACAGTAGGACAGCAGCAGCCAACAGTATTAGCAAGAATAGACGGCAAGTACAAGATAATAAGTGGGCATCGCAGAAACCTTGCTAACAAGTTGCTGGTAGAGCAGGGGCACGAAGAGTATAAAAAAGTGCGGTATCTGTTTAGAGATATGACAGAGGCAACATTTGAGCTTAGCCTACTGGTAGGAAATGCTTTTAACAGAGAGCTTACAGCCTATGAAAAAACAGAGCAGGCGGTAAGACTTAAAAGAGCCTTAATAAGAGCCAAAGACGAGGATGGCTTAGAGATACAAGGCAAGATGCGCGATGTAATAGCAGAACTGTTGGGCGAAAGCGGGACAAACATAGGGCGCATGGAAAGTATAGATAAAAACCTAGTGTCAGAGGCAAAGGAGCAGTTTAAAGCTGGCAATATGGGTATTACGGCTGCATATGAAACAAGCAAGCTGCCAGAAGAGGAACAGAGAGCAATAGCAGCGCAGGCAGCAGAGGACGGAAACGTAAGAGCCAAGGAAATTGCAGAAAAGGTGCAGCAGCGTAAAGCTGGAGACGAATACCAGACGCCGCACCCAGAAAGTATAACGAGCTTATGCTATAGCTGCTTAAATTACTCTACTTGCAACGTAAAAACGGGAACTTGCGAAAAGTGCGACAAGTATATTAACAAAGCAGAGGCAGAAAAGACGCCAGAGCAGCTATACGACGAAGAGCAGGCACGCATAGACAGAGAGACTAAGCGCAAGCTAGAGAAAATGGAAAGAGAAAAGCGTATAGATGCAGCACTTAACAGCAAGCTAGAGAGGAAAGTACACGAGCTTAAGCTGGCGCAAATGTTTTTTACGGACGTAGCAAGTGGTAAAAAACGCTTTGAGCTGAGAAAGAATGACAGAGGCTTTAAGGTGGGCGACGGCTTAAGGTTAAAAGAGTACACAAACGGACAAGAGACGGGCAAGTACATAGACGCGGATGTAGTTTATATGCTAGAGAACTGGACGGGCTTAAAAGACGACTATTGCATACTAGGTATTGAGGTATTGAGAGTAGCCGAAACGGACACAACAAGTAAGTGCGAAAAATGCACATATTTTGGCAGACCTAGCGACGCACCAGAAAGCGTAGAGCCGTTTTGTATGTGGCAGCCAAACGAGGACGACACAGACGAAGAGGGCTTTTTAATTCAAGAGCCACCGTGTGAAAGAGGGGCGCAACAATGAACTATAGGCAATGGAAAAAGGACTACAAAAAGCAGCACGGATATGAAGGATATGAAGGATAAGCGATAACGGCAGCAGGACAATAAAAGAAAGAGAGGTATTACATGACTGATGAAAATATTAAGAGTGTAGTGAAAGAAACAGTAAACGAATTGCTCGGAAATTCAATGATCAAGTACAGCGAACTTATCATATATGAGCAGATAGGAGAGCGACTAAGAGAGTATTACAAAGAACCTGACAAAGATCCGGATATTGCAAAAGCATTAAGTCAGATAAAAGACCACCACTATTATAATGTGTTAGAAATGTACTATAAAGATAACCGCACACTTGAATCAATAGCGGACAAGTGTTACGTCGATATATCAACGATAGTAAGAAATAAAAAAGCATTGTGTATTAAAATATTTAATCTAATCAATTAAAACAAAGAGCCAACGCCATTACGCTGGCTCTTTTTATGTGCATATATGTACTCTAAAAATAAAACCTGAATAATACTACAATTAAAACATGATACAAGGAGCGTGAGTCTCATGTATTTGAGCCACGCTCACACAATGCAGTGTAGTAGAAAGAGAGGTAGCAATATGAAATATCAGGAGTATATCAAGCCGGAGCTTTTAATAATCATTCCGGTACTTTATGTGATTGGGTTAATCATTAAAAACACAGAAAAGATTAAAGATAAGTACATCCCGGCAATCTTAGGATTAATCGGAGTTGTATTGAGTGCTGTATACATAATCGCTGTAGAAGGCTTTAGCCTGGCAAGTATATTTACAGCAATCACGCAGGGAATACTCATTACAGGAGTAGCAGTGTACACAAATCAGCTTATTAAACAGGCGAAGGAGTAAACACGTATGGTAGAAATAATAGTCGGAGTTCTTACACTCATTGGGGTGATTCTTACTAATGCGAGCTCTAATAAAAAAGTTGAGCATAGCTTACAGACTTCTCAGGCGGTTACGGATTATAAAATAGACGAGCTGACGCGAGAAGTTAGAGAGCATAATAATTTTGCTAAGCGTGTTCCTGTGCTGGAGGAACAGATAAAAGTAATAAACCATAGGATAAGTGATCTTGAGCATGGAAACAATTAAATTGCTGAAACGGTTATACAAAGAAAAGAAGATAACCAGGCAAGCCTACTCAACCTACAAAGGTCAGGTATTGTCAGGTAAAGAGGAGGCTTGCTTGGTCGGACTTAAGCGAAAGAAGTTGATATAAAAAATGGCTAAGGCTGGACGTAAAACTAAATATTTTACACATGTTGAGCCTTACCTGGAGAATATAAGCGAATGGGCTCAAACAATGACAGAAGCTCAGATAGCAAAAAAATTAAGCGTTGGATATCGGAATTTCTGTGAGTATAAAAGCAAATTTCCGCAATTAGAGCAAGCTATTAAAAGAGGTCGCTCTAATTTGGTAATAGAGCTTAAGAG
>ERZ1504202.112-NODE-112-length-29346-cov-12.837083_pt1 | contig 29346 bp, 15 predicted proteins | sample MGYA00574887_ERZ1504202 | MGnify/ENA primary metagenome ERZ1504202 (study PRJEB39906, sample SAMEA3182068) | gut metagenome | biome: human; feature: gut; material: Stool; isolation source: human stools | place: Canada | collected 2013-11-18 ... | reverse complement strand
ATCCTTCCTGCTTTGAACAATCCTGAGACTCATAAGTATATTGGTGCAGTTTCTTTCCATTCATGGCGTGGTTGTGATGATGTTACGTTAAGGAAGTGGGCGGATGCTGCCAAAGCGATTAATGTACCACTCTTGGTTGGTGAGGGTAGTACGGATGCCGCTGCTCATGGTTATGCCGAGATATTCAATGAGTCGACGTTTGCACTTTATGAAATCAATCTGTATACGCGTATTTGTGCTATTTGCCAACCACTGTCCATCTTGCAGTGGCAGCTCACTTCAGACTATTCGTTGTTGTGGGGAGACGGCATTTATGGCTCCAAAGGTCCTTTGCGTCCTACACAACGTTTCTGGAACATTAAGCAGCTGGCCTCCACTCCGGCCGATGCCTTGGCTATTCCAGTCAGTAGCAGCAAGAAAAATGTAAACTGTGCGGCTTTCGGAAATATGGTGCGCGGAGAATATGCCGTCCATATGGTCAATAATGGGGCGGATTGCGAGGCTGTCATCTCCGGTATCCCTGCAGAAGTGAAGGAACTGAAAGTCTATGTGACCAATACAAAAGACTGCATGAAGGAAACTGCAGTGAAGGTGGAGAATGGACTGGTACGGGTACACTTGCCGGCTATCAGTTTCATTACCTTATTGTCGGATAAATAATTTTGAAATGGAATAATATTAATATATAAAGAATAGTGATATGAATATAACTACATGTCTGTTTACAGTTCTGGGAGGAATGGCCACTTTAGGGCATCCTTCAGAAACTGTACGTTTGAATCAGTTAGGGTATTATCCCCAGCAGGAAAAAGTAGCTGTGGTGAATGCCGGTGAGGTACGTGAATTTACCATAGTAGATGCAGCCACGGGCAATCGGCTACTTTCCGGCAAACCCGGATATACCGCTTCATCCGCTTGGTCGGATAGGAGCAGGACAATATTGGATTTCAGTGACATCACGGTACCGGGAAGATATCTTCTGTTGGTTAACGGCGATTCAGTGGCATTCGAAGTAAAGGAAAAGGTGCTGTCCCCTTTGGCCGATGCCGCTTTGAAATCTTTCTATTACCAACGTACGGGTATGCCCATCGAAGCGACTTATGCGGGTCGGTGGAGCCGTCCGGCAGGCCATCCAGATGACAAGGTGCTGGTACATCCCAATGCTGCCGGGCCGGAACGTAAGGCGGGAGCGGTGATTTCTTCTCCGGGAGGATGGTATGATGCCGGAGATTATAACAAGTACATTGTGAACTCCGCTTATTCCATCGGATTGATGCAGGCGATTTATGCCCGCTTTCCTGACTATTTTATCCGTCAACGGGTGAACATCCCGGAAAGCGGAAACCACACGCCCGATTTGCTGGACGAGATGTACTATAACCTGAAATGGATGCTGACCATGCAAGACCCTGCCGACGGAGGAGTCTACCACAAGCTGACTACCCCTTCGTTCGAGGGATTTATCAAGCCTACGGAGTGTAAGCAGCCCCGTTATGTAGTTCAGAAATCAGTAACGGCGGCATTGGACTATGCTGCGGCTTTAGCGCAAGCTTCCGTGTTGTTTGCTCCTTACGAAGAGGATTATCCTGGCTTTTCGGAAGTGGCTTTGCAGGCTGCCGAACGTGCTTACGCCTGGGCAGAAGCGCATCCGCAAGCGCTCTATCATCAGGACCTCCTCAACAAGCAATATCAACCTGCCGTGGTTACGGGAGCTTACGGTGATCGTAGTGCCGATGACGAATTCTTCTGGGCGGCTTCCGAGCTCTATCTTGCTACGGGAAAGCCCGTTTACCGGGAACAAGTGAAGAAGCATCTGCCCACTGCATATAAGACTCCTTCTTGGGGCAATACCACTGCGTTGGGCGTGTTTGCCTGGCTGCAACCGGGCAGGGAATATCAGGGTGAAGACGTGGAGTTGGCAAATGCCATGAAAGACCTGCTACTGGACTATGCTGCCGAGGCTGTGCGGGGTGCTGACCGCTCTCCTTTCCACGCTCCTTACGGCAACGATGCCAAAGATTTCTTTTGGGGATGCCTTGCCGAAGGGTGTGCTAACCAAGCCACTTCACTGGTTTGCGCCTATTTGCTTACGGGTGAGAAGTCGTACCTGACGAACGCCTACCGCAATATGGACTACATTTTAGGAAAGAATGCCACGGGATATTGTTATGTCACCGGTTTCGGGATGAAAAGTCCTCTGTATCCGCACCATCGTCTTTCTGCATCGGATGATATAGAGGCACCTCTTCCCGGTTTCCTTGTTGGCGGTCCCAATCCTGGCCAACAAGACGGTGTACCCTATCCTTCCAATCTGCCGGATGAGTCTTATGCAGATGTGGAAGGTTCGTATGCTTCCAATGAAATAGCCATTAATTGGAGTGCTGCTTTGGTGGCGTTGGTGTCTTCGTTGGATGCTTTGATGTCAAAATAATGTTTCTATTCAGCCTGCTGCCTTATAAATTCGGATGGGCTGATGTTGAACTCTTCTTTAAAATGTTTGGAGAATATCTTGGGGGAGTTATACCCCAAGGTATATGCAATTTCCGAAACTTGCATCTGGCTTTCTGTCAAGAGTTGTTGTGCACGTTTCATACGGATGGTCCTGATGAATTCGATGGGTTTCTTTCCCGTTATCTTAATCATTTTCTTGTAGAAATAGCTGCGTGATATATTCAGGCTGCTGGCAAGCTCCTCGACGGAAAACTCGGTTTCGCTGATATTGTCCTCTACAATCTGGATGGCTTTTTCCACCAGCTGCTGGTCAAGGGGAGTGATGGTGATACGGCTTGGCTCGATTTTAATGTCCTGATTGAATATTTCCTGACGTTTGACGTTCATCTCGATAATCTTGTTGATGCGCAGCTTGAGGACTTCCATATTGAAAGGCTTGGTGATATAGTCGTCTGCGCCAACGCTAAGCCCTTCCAATTGGTGTTCTTCACTTGCCTTAGCTGTCAGGAGGATAATGGGGATATGGGAGTAGCGTATGTCATTCTTGATGGTTGAACATAGTTCCAGACCATCCATCTCGGGCATCATGATGTCACTGACCACTAAATCAATATCTTCCTTTTCCAGTACATTCAGTGCATGTTTTCCGTTTGTGGCTTTTAATACATGATACTGCCTGGCAAGACTTTCAGAGAGAAATTTCAAGAAGTCGTAGTTGTCATCTACGAGTAGTATGGTGAATGGATGGGATTCTTCTTTTATTTCCGGTCCTTCGACCGGTTCTCCGTTTTTGGTTTCATTACTGTTCTGGTGTAGGGGTAGGGCAATCAGGAATACAGAACCACAAGGCTGGTTATCCCTGACACAGACAGTACCCTGATGCATCTTTACGTATTCGGAAACAATGTGCAGTCCAATGCCGCTGCCTCCGTTGTTCGACTGGTTTTTGCCCGACTGATAGAATCTTTGGAATATTTTCTCCTTGGCTTCATCCTCTATGCCGCAACCGGTGTCGGTAAAGGTCAGTTCCAGATTTGTGCCTCTTACGGCAATATCCAGTGAGATGCTTCCTTTATTGGGAGTGAACTTGAATGCATTTGACAGGATATTTGTGCATATCTTGCGTATCTTGTCATAGTCGAAATCCATGAATACAGAATGTTGTGGAGCGGTAAGGCTATAGCTGATGTTCCGTTTCTGTGCTATCGGATCGAAAGAGTGGAATATTTCACTCAGAATGATAAGGATGTTGTCATGTTTGCATTTCAGGGTTTCAGCCTTGGCATCCAGCTTTCTGAAATCCAGCAGTTGGTTAATCAGTTCCAGCAGATAGTCGGCATTTTGTTTGACCATATCCAGAATGCCTTTACGATATTCGGGATGGTCTACGAAAAACTCTTCAAGCGGATTGATGATAAGTGACAAGGGAGTCCGCAGTTCGTGACTTATGTTGGCAAAGAACTGCAGTTTCATATTGTTGATTTTCTGCTGCCTTTCATTTTCCACCTCGATGGCCTGCATGATTTGTTTCTGCTTTTGGCGTAAGCGCAGATTGCGGATAATGGACAGAAGGATGCACAAAACGATACCGCTATATATGGTATAAGCCCACCAAGTGCGCCACCAAGGAGGGAGTATCTTTATTTTCAGTTCCTTGACGTTGGGGCTCCATATGCCTTGTGAGTTGCATGCCTTGACGGATAAAGTATAGTTTCCGGCAGTCAGCATGGATAGGTTTACTTTGTTGTTTTCAGCATAAATCCAGTTGGAATGAATCTTATAGGCATATTTTATCTTATCCGTTTCCACCAGGTCGAGGGCAGAGAAGGACAGAGTGAATGAATTTTCCTTTTCAGTGAAGGAAAGATGTTGTGCACATTCAAGTGAGCTGCCGTTCAGGATGTCCGGATGGGTCATTCCGGATTTGAGCTCAATACCGGTAAGGTAAATATTGGCATCATAACTTGTGGTCAGGATGTCTTGTGGAATGATAGTCTGGTAACCTTGTGGCGTGCCTATCAGTATATTGCCGTTCTGTAGCTTGAGGATGGCGTGGACATTGGTATCGTTGCATATCAGTCCGTCGCTTACGGAGTAGTTCACGATGGCGTATGTACCGTTTGTTATTTTGATTCGTGAGATGCCGTTGCCGGTACCAATCCACATCTGGTTGTTGTTGTCTTCCGTGACGGCTCTGACGAGGTTGGCGGCAAGTCCGTTTTTCTGGTCAAGGAAGTAGATGGAGTCGTTCTTCTGGTTCCATATACTCAGTCCGTGTGGATGTCCTATCCAAAGAAGGTCCCGGCTGTCCTTATAGACAGTGAGCATATTGTTCTCCTTGAAGCGGCCGGCTTCGGCGTAGATATTATAGGCTTGGGTTTCCGTATCGATGATAATGAGTCCTCCTTTGGTCGCTACGTAAAGGGTACTGTCTTTATCATAGTACATATCTCGGACAAAGAATTCTCCCGGACGGTACAAGATGGTGTCAAACTGCTCGGTTTCCGGATTTAACCTCTGTATGTATCCTTTCATGGTACCTATCCAGATGTATCCGTGTTTGTCTACCTTTACTGTATACACATTGTTCTCGAGAAGCTGGCTGTTACTTACTGTGTATTGTTTGATTTGCCCTTTCGAGTAGCATAGCAGTCCTTTCTGGAAGGTGCCTATCCATAGGCGGTTTTTGGAGTCGATGGATAAGTCGACTACAATATTGGCGGGAGTTGCTATCTTTTCGTATGAATCGGTCACTAGTGAACGTCGGATTAGTCCCGTACCGTCTGTTCCGTAGTAAATGTATTCCTGGCTGGTGTCTTCGCAGAAGGTCAGGATATCATCATATTCCAGGGATTTGTTGCATAGTATGATTTGGGACATGGGGCTATAATAGGAAATACCGTGTTTGAAATTCCCTATGTATATGGTTCCGTCTTTGTCCCGGTAAATGGTATTCAGATTGTTGCTGGCAATGGTGTGCGGTTTCAATGGATTGTGCACCAAGTTGGTAAGCGATTTGGTCAGGGTGTTGTAAACGAACAGCCCCATATGGCTGGTAAGTATCCATACGTTGCCGTCTCCCAGGTCGAGGATGCGTTGCACGCGATTGTACTGTATGTGAGTGTTATTGTTCAGGCTGATGTCCTCCCATTGCTGTGTAAAACTGTTCTTGTGCAAAAGTAGGCTGTTTTGGAAGGTGTATACCCATAGGCTTTCGTTTTGGTCTATGTAAATGTGTGGCTCATGATTCTCCAGCAAAGGTCTATAGATGGTGGGAATGGCTATTTCCTTGACTTCGGAAGTCTGCTTGCTGATACTGTATAGGGTACCGTTGGAGTACATTATATAAATGAACTGGACACCTATATAGAGGTTTGAAATCTTTTCAACTGCCAGTGGATAGGCTTTGATGGAGCTGTTGTCCATGCTTCGTATGTAAAGTTTGGAATAGTCGTAGGCCCAAAACTCATTCTTGGATGTTTTTCCCATCCTCAGAATGTTTTTACTGGGGATTTGCAACCCATCGAGTATGGGTTTATAGTCATTGTCGAATTCACCGGTCTTATAATTATAGATACTGTAGCCGCTGGAAGTCCTTATCCATACATTGTCGTCCGGTCCTTCGAAAATTTCGCTGATGGCATCGTCCGGCAGGTCGGAGTTGTTCTGGTAATACTGCTGGAAGGAGTAGCCGTCGTATTTGTTGAGTCCTGATTCTGTCCCCACCCAGAGGAATCCCCTATTGTCTCTGTAGATGCTTCGGACACTGTTGTTGGAGAGTCCTTCTGTTGTAGAGAGCTGCTTGAACATGACAGCCGGCGGGATTTCCGCTGAGTTACCTTGAACAGTAAGGAGGAAGGCCAGGTTGCATATAAGGAATAGGAGCAGTTGTTTCATGTATTTTCTTTATTAGAAGGATTAACAATATTGTAACTGCAAACTTAAATATAATCCTTCGAACGAGCAAGGAAAGATTTGCGTATTCGTGTGGGATGATATCCTCCGTTTGGTGAAAAATAGTATGCATTTTGTTTCCAATGGCCCTATATGGGTTCTATGAAACAAAACCGGATATTAAAAGACATTTTTAAGGCATCTGTGTTTCCTTTAAGAAAAATACATTTGCAGGCGAGATCATTTAAATCCTAATAGTATGAAGAAAGAACTTTTAGCAGTGGCGATGCTGTTGTTTGCCGGTGGCAATCTGTTGGCACAGCCACATGTCAATGACGGTACTTCGTATTTGATGAACCAACCTCTGGACATGAGTACCGATTTCCGTGACTTGAGTAATACCTTGTTTTTTGCAGATCACCTGGAGTCATTCGATGCCAAGTCGGGTGAAGGGCTGGTGAATTGGAAACGCGGGCATCTGATGCCCCGCCAAGCCTTCAATACCAACGGTGCACAGCCCCGTAAAATGAGAATGCTCGATTTCCCCTTCACTGCCTATGAAAATGACCCTAACCTCAAATTCAAGATTGACTTTGTAACTCCGCGTACGGTACGTATCCGTATGCTAACGACCCCGGTGGAACCCAAACCTGCCGCTTCCATCATGTTGGCAAAGGAACCGGGCAGGGATGGAAGCTGGAAAGTTACCGAGACGAATGACAAGATTATCTATTCCAGCGACTATGGAACCATTCAGATTAACAAGAATCCTTGGAGAATCGTCTTGAAGGATAAAGCCGGACGTATCTTGAGCCAGACTGCCGCTTTGAGCGACGCGGACTCTACGCAGGTAAAATATACGCCGTTCTGTTTTGTGAAGCGGGGAAGCGACAATGCTCGCCGCATCAATCCGGTATTTACCTTGACTGCAGATGAAATGATTTTTGGTTGCGGAGAGTCTGCCACTGGGCTGAACAAGGCCGGACAGAAGGTGAACTTGTTCGTTACAGACCCACAAGGGCCTGAGACGGACCAGATGTACAAACCGATTCCTTTCTTTATGAGTAACCGGGGATATGGTATGTTTATGCATACATCCGCTCCCGTGACTTGTGATTTTGGTGCTACCTATATTGGGCTGAACAAAATGTTCATGGGTGACGAGAACCTGGATTTGTTCGTTTTCTTCGGCGAGCCGAAAGATATTCTGGACGAGTACACCGATTTGGTAGGAAAGCCGGGCATGCCCCCCTTGTGGTCTTTCGGTACGTGGATGAGCCGTATTACCTATTTCAGTGAAAAGGAAGGTTATGATGTAGCGGCCAATATCCGTAAGAACAAGTATCCGTGCGATGTTATCCATTTCGATACCGGCTGGTTTGATGTGGACTGGCAGTGTGACTATAAATTCTCCGAGAACCGTTTCCAGAATCCACAGCAGATGTTGAAGGATTTGAGGTCACAAGGTTTCCATGTATGTTTGTGGCAGTTGCCTTATTTCACTCCTAAAAACCGTTATTTCTCTGAACTGATAGAGAAAGACATGTATGTGAAAAATGGAAATGGTGAACTTCCCTACGAAGATGTGGTGCTTGATTTTTCCAATCCGGAAACAGTAAAGTGGTATCAGGACAAACTGGCGGGATTGCTGAATATCGGTGTCAGTGCCATTAAAGTAGACTTTGGCGAGGCTGCTCCACTGAATGGTATTTACGCTTCCGGCAAGAGCGGATGGTATGAGCATAACCTCTATCCGGTGCGTTATGATATGGCAGTGTCCGAGATAACCAAGAAGTTGCACAACGAGAATATAATGTGGGCACGTGCCGCATGGGCTGGTTCCCAGCGTTATCCATTGCATTGGGGCGGTGATGCTGCAACTACGAACACGGGTCTGCTGGGTACGCTTCGTGCAGGCTTGTCCTTCGGCTTGTCCGGTTTCTCCTTCTGGAGCCATGATATGGGCGGCTTTGTAAAATCCACTCCGGAGGACTTGTATTGCCGCTGGATACCGTTCGGTTTTCTTACTTCCCATACCCGCGCGCATGGGGCACCTCCGACAGAGCCGTGGTTGTACGACAGCAAGCGTGTGCAGGATGTCTTCCGCAAGAGTGCGGAGATGAAGTACCGTCTGATGCCTTATGTGTATGCTCAGGCTAAGGAATGTACAGAAAAGGGCTTACCGATGCTAAGAGCCTTGTTTGTAGAATTCCCCGATGATCCGGGAGCATGGAAAGTGGATGACGAGTATCTCTTCGGTTCGCAGATTCTGGTTGCCCCCTTGCTTGAATCCGGTATGACGGGCCGCACAGTTTACCTTCCCGAAGGAAAATGGATAGACTACCAGACAGAGAAAGTCTACGAAGGCGGATGGCACCGGATTGAAGCAGGCAGTCTGCCGATAATCATGCTGGTACGTGACGGTTCGGTACTTCCTCATCTGAAGTTGGCGCAGTCCACTGCTGAGATGGATTGGAGTAAAATGAGCCTGAAGGTATACAGTGCTGACAAGAAGCAGGCAGAAGGATTGGTTTGTCTACCTGCCGACAACCGTATTCAGGTTGTGAAAGTGGATTGTGGAAAGGCCAAACCGCAACTGTTGAACCAGGTTGAAGGCACTTCCCTGAGTTTCTGAACTTAATCTTTGAAAATCTATATTGAATTCACCCCTGTCGGTATGGAAGAGAAAGGGATATAGTTACCGAAATCTGTGCCACTATGGTGGCACAGATGTGCCTTCCCAATGGCACGGCAGTGCCTCTATAGTGGCACAAAATTGTGTCGCATATCTTTTTCCCGATGTGCTTATGACCGGGGTATTTGTTAAACCTAAGTATTTAGTATTTATGAGAAATGTGATGAAGTATTTGGGTATCATGTCAGTATCGCTGGCATGTGCCGGACCTCTCTTTGCAACAAGCGTACAGCCGTTTGCAGGTGTCACTGTCGTACAGCAGAGTGTAGTTACTGTGAAGGGCCAAGTGGTGGATGAGAAAGGCGAGCCCATCATCGGTGCCAATGTCATTGTGGAAGGTACGACAAACGGTATGATTACCGATTTGGACGGTAACTTCTCCTTGCAGTGTCCCGTAGGTTCTACGCTGAAGACCAGTTACATCGGTTATCTGGCGCGAACGGTCAAAGTAACCGGGAATATGAATGCTCTGAAAATTACTTTAAAGGAGGATACCGAAACCTTGGATGAGGTAGTTGTTGTGGGCTACGGTACGATGAAGAAATCCGACCTCACCGGTTCTGTGGCTTCCGTGAATGCGGAGGAAATGATGAAGCGGAATCCGGTGAACTTGGGACAAGGTTTGCAGGGAGCTGCGGCAGGTGTATCTGTCATCCGTTCTTCCGGTGACCCGGAAGGAGGTTTCTCCATCCGTATCCGCGGTGTGGCAACCGTGAATGGTTCTGCCGACCCACTCTATGTAGTGGACGGTGTGCAGGTAGGAACTTCCATCGATTTCTTGAATCCTAATGATGTAGAGTCCATCGAAATTCTGAAGGATGCTTCGGCTACGGCAATCTATGGTACTCGCGGTGCCAATGGCGTCATTATGATTACTACCAAGAACGGTGGTAAGGGGAAGGCAAAGGTGAACTTTTCGGCCAACTATGCCCTCCAGTTCAATTCGAATAAGATTGATGTGGCTGATGCGGGCTTGTTTGCAAGTGCTGTACGTTCCGCCGTCAAGAATGACGGTATTGCCATGACCAATCTGGCATATGGCGAGGATTACATAGGCAGACTGAACAGCATTGACTGGCAGGATGAAATGTCACGCACGGCATTACAGCAGAACTATAACCTTTCTGCTTCGGGAGGCAGCGAAAATACCCAAGCCAACTTATCTCTGGGTTATTTGAACAACCAGGGTATCGTGATTGAGTCGAATTTTAAACGCTTGACGGCACGCGCTAATATCACTCACAAAGTGAAAGACTTTCTGCATGTAGGCTTGAACTTGAACTATGCACATTCGGAAAAGATGGGAGGAGGCAACCTGAGAAACTATGCACAAGCCATTCCAACCATGGATTATGTAGAGGACGGTGTTTTCTATTCCATGCCTATTGTGTTGCCCGACGGTACTTGGGGACATTACAAGAAAGAAGGTAATGGGGATGTGAACAAGGGAGCTGACAATCTGGTTGCTGCTGCCAAGACTGCCGACAGCATCAATAAATGGGACCGTCTGCTCGCCAGTGCTTTCCTACAACTCGATTTGTACAAAGGGTTGACCTTCAAAACTATTGCCAGTTATAATTATTATACAAAAGGTTATAATGGCTATACAGCCTATAATGATAGAACCTTTGGAACTCAAGACCGTAAGGACTCGTTCTCGCTGAACCAGAGCCAGTCCACTTCACTCGGTCTGGAAGCGTTCTTGAACTATGACTGGTCCAATGAGCATCACCGCGTAAGTGCAATGGCCGGTTTCTCTACCAGCGATACGAACGGTGCCTGGCTGAATTCCAGTGCCAACGATTTCCCGGCAGACAACATCCGCAAAATTTCATTGACCAATGACCCATCGTCTAAGCAAACGGATGGTGGGCTGGATTTGAAGACAAGATTCCTTTCTTACTTCGGCCGTCTGACTTATACTTTGAACGACCGCTATATTGTGACTGCAACGGTACGCCGCGACGGTTCTTCGAACTTTGGTGCCGGCAATCGTTATGGTACATTCCCTTCCGCTTCTGTAGCTTGGCGTCTTTCCGAGGAAAAGTTCATTAAGGATTTAGAACTGTTCAGTAACTTGAAGTTGCGTGCCGGATGGGGACAGACCGGTAATGCGGGCAATGGTACCAACTTGTCCATAGCACAGTTGTCTTCGGCAAATGCAATGTACTGGTTCTTTAATGGTTCGAGTGTGATTAACGGTGCCGGTATTGCCCAGCAGAAAGAAATTGATACCAACCTGAAATGGGAAACCAATGAGCAGACAAATATCGGTATTGATTTTGCCTTTATGAACAATGAGCTTTCTTTCTCTGCCGATTACTTTATCCGTGACGCAAAGGATCTGCTTCTGTATCGCCAGATTCGTCCTTCTACCGGTTTCTCCAATGTCTATACTAACGCGGGACATATCCGTAACTCAGGTTTCGAGTTTACTGCTGCGTGGAACAAGAGCTTCAGCGATTGGAATATCGGCATAAGACTGAATGGGTCTACCCTGAAGAACGAGGCTATTGAAGTCGGCGATCCGATATTCAGCAAGTCAGGTTCAGCACAAGATGGCGACAACTGGGACAACCACTCCATTACACAGAACGGCTATCCTGTAGGTTCCTACTATGGCTGGAAGGTAGAAGGCATTTTCAGAACCCAGGCCGAAATTGATGAAATGAATAGGCTGGCGGTTGAAAAGGGAGTTGAAAGTGGTGTATATCAGGACAAGACTACCCAGCCCGGCGACTATAAGTTTGTTGATTTGAATGGTGACGGGCAGATTACCGATGCCGACCGTACTGTTATAGGCAATGGATATCCCAAGTTCACTTACGGAATGAACCTTACCGCTTCCTGGAAAAACTTTGATTTCTCGATGAACTTGTACGGTGTAGCCGGTATGGATATCCTTTCTTATTCTTCGGCCCGCTTGACCTCAGTCTATGCACCCGACGGCGGTTATCAGAATGTACTGAAGGAATATATCAATAATGCATGGTCATCTTCGAATACCGGCGCCAAATATCCGCGTATCACCAAGACAGACTATAATAAGAACATGCGTGTGTCCGACGCCTACATCCAGAAGGGGGATTATCTGAAGATTTCAAATATTCAGATAGGATATACATTCCCGAAGAATGTGCTGAAACCGGTGAAAATGGAAAATGCACGCGTATTTGCCAGTGTCGACAATGTATGTACCATCTCTTCGTACAATAAGTTCGGCGATCCGGAAGTTGGTGACTCCAATGTATTGTATTCGGGATTTGACGGAGGACGTTATCCGTTCCCGATGTCGGTTACTTTCGGTCTGAGTGTACAGTTCTAATACTAACGGATAAAAAATATGATTATGAAAAACTTATATAAACTGTTGATCGGTGTGCTGGCCTTAAGCACCGTAACGTCTTGTGACGATTATTTGGAAGTGGATCATTACGATATTCTTCCGGCAGATTTCATGTTTAAAACGGAGGAGAATGTCCTTTCCGGATTGAACGGACTTTATGATACCTTTTATACGGACCAGCACGGTTCCGGTGATGACGAAACATGGGGATTCAAGCCTCAGGTATTTGCTGCCAACCATTCTACGATGGACTGTCAGGCTTCCGGTTGGGATGCGGAATGGCAGCGTCATGCCTGGAAACCCGATAAGGGTTCCCTGGAGACTGCATGGCGGATGAGTTATCGTGCAGTGGACCGTGCAAACCGTTTCCTGGCTGGCCTGGAGACGGCGGATGCCTCTATATTTGCGGACAGCAATTCCAAGACCGTTTATGAAGCGCAAGCACGTGCCATCCGCGGTTATAACTACCTTTACCTGACGAAACTTTTCGGAAGGGTACCGATGTTGCTTACCGGTGAAACCTATACTACTTCGGTAGGAAAGGCACGTCCGGAATCCGTGGATGAGACTTATGCGGCTATCGAGGAAGATTTGTCTTTTGGACGCGACCATCTGGACTGGTTACCCATGAATGGTGAATACGGACGTATAACCAAGGGGTTCTGCAAAGCTTATTTGGCCGAGCTGTATATGTTGAAGAAAGACTTTACGAAAGCCAAGACGGAACTAAAGGATATAGTGGACAGTGGAACCTATTCATTGGAGCCCTGCTTCGGTAACCTGCATGCCTGGGATACACATTGGACCAAAGAATCTGTATTTGAGGTGATGTATCATGAACAAGGATATATGGGCTGGGGAGCCGATTCGTCTTCAGATGCCATGATGTGGTACGGATATATGTGTGCGGCACCCGAATGGGGAGGCTGGGGGTCTCTCTGTCTTTCTTGGGAGTTTGTACGTTCCTTTGAACCGGGTGACAAACGCCGCCAATACTCTGCTGTTGCCAAAGGGGATACGCATCCCATTACCGGGCAGACTGTAGGGGTGACAAGTGGTTTTGACGGTCTTTTCCAAGGTTCCGAAAATATGCCTACTGTTTATTCCTTGAAATACTGGAGATGCAAGCCAGGTGAGAACAACAAAGTATTCAATCCTATTTCGTTGACTTTGAAGCGTTATGCAGGCATCATGCTCGACTATGCAGAATGTTGTTTCGAGACAGGTGACAACGCTACCGGATGGAACATGATACGTCAGATACGTAACCGTGCTTGGGGTAATTTGGAGATGGGAGCGACGATGATTGACCTACCCGCCGACATGTTGAATACCCAGACGGTGGAAGTGCCGGATGCAGAGACCTATTATACAAGCTATAAAGCAGCCAAAGGCTATACTTCTCCGGTATGGAAGGTGGCGCTGATTATAGAGCGTCGCCATGAATTCAATGCCGAGTTCTCGCTTTACCATGATTTGTGCCGTATGGGTATGTGCAAAGAATGGTTTGCCGCCGAATATCCGAAAACAGTAGCCAACTCTTCACAAGAGGCTTGTCTGCAGACTGGTGACTCATTCCGTTTCTTTGAGCACGAGGCTTATCAGGAAATCTTCCCGATTCCGACGAATGAGATTCTGACCAACCCGCTCATCAATCAGGCTGACCAGAATCCGGGATATTGATAAATTATAAATAAACACTTAATAATAAAATATTTGTGAGTGAAATGTCAGGCACCAGTAGTTGTTGTGATAGACGTCAGGGTCTGTCGTGATGAAAGCCGGTGTCTGACATGACAAACACCAGTACTTGAGACGACGAACACCAGTCTCTGATAAACGGGGAATTAAACAAGGAAAAGTTTGATGGTTTTAGAGAATAATTATGGAAAGGAAGATGTTTTATTGGATAGCACTGCTGGTTGCGTCTTGTCTGGCAGGCTGCCGGTCGCATTCAGGGGAGACAGATATGCAGACACGCATGCGTACAGAGATTGTCACGAATGTCAGAGACAGCGTGTTGCCGTTTTGGATGGATTATGCAGTGGCTCCCGACGGCGGTTTTTATGGAACTGTATTGCGGAATGGTACTCCGGTAGTGGATGCTCCGAGAGGAGGGGTTCTGAATGCCCGGATTCTGTGGAGTTTTTCTGCCGCATACCGTACGTTTAAGGATGAGGCTTATCTGAAGCTTGCGGATAAATCGCAACGCTACTTCATTGATACATTTATAGACAAGGAACATGGTGGGGTATATTGGCTGGTCAATCCTGACGGTGAGGTGCTGAATGCTTCCAAATATACGTATGCCATGACCTACGCCATCTATGGGCTGGCTGAACACTATCTGGCAACAGGTAACAGCGAGAGTCTGGATATGGCTGTCGGTTTATATCATACCTTGGAGGAGAAAGGCCGCGAACCGCAATATGACGGTTATGTGGAATCTTTTACTGAAGATTGGAAACAACTGGATAATTATGATAACAATGCATCCAAGACTATGAATGCGCATTTGCACGTGCTGGAAGCTTATACCCTTTTATATCAATGCTGGAAAGACGACGGACTGAGGAAAAGACTCAAGTTCTGCGCCGAGTTGTTTATGGACCGTATTTATGACTCTTCAAGGAGGCATTTTAATTTGTTCTTTGATAATGCATGGAACAGTCTGGTTGAGATGGACTCTTATGGACATGATGTAGAGGCGGGATGGCTGCTTTGTGAGGCTGCCCGTGTGTTAGAAGACCGGCAACTGATGGATAGGGCGAATCGGCTTGCGCTGGATGTGACGGATGCTTGCTTGGTGGAAGGACTGAGTGACAAAGGGTATATGATGTATGAAAAGAAGGGCGGAAGAACAACCGGGCATGCCTCATGGTGGGGCCAGATTGAAACGATGATAGCTTGTGTCAATGCCTGGCAAATCAGCGGGAATGACGTTTATCTGCAATCGGCCGATACGGTTTGGACTTTCGTAAAGGACTGTATGATAGACCGGGAATACGGTGAATGGTACAGTGATTGTTTTGATGGAGAACCCAAGAAGGATACTCCCAAAGTGAGTATGTGGCGTTGCCCGTATCATACGGTACGCTTGGGAGTAGAAATACATAATCGTTTAAAATAGTATTTATGAAAAAATTTATAGCAGGTGCAGCATCACTGATGCTTTGTATGGGGCTGCACGCCCAGGATTTCAGAATCAATCCATCGGGATATTTTGAGAATGGCGGGGCCAATGTGATGGTGTTCAGTGACGTCTACCCTGAAGGACACCAGGGAGGACTGACCCTTGTTTTGAATGGAGACCGCAGGGCTGCCAATGGAGATGTGCGCTTTGAAATCTCGCAAGGGCAGTGGCAGGGATTGCCCAAGATGAGAAGCCGGGTGGTGGATGAGGCTGACAATGAAATCCGTGTCACATTGAGTTATCCGGATTCGGCCAAACACATGGCAGGCTTTAATCCGATGCTTTATCCGGATTTTGTTTTTGGCTATACCATTAAGGTCAAAGGCGAGAAGGATTATCTGGTATTGACCGTTGATTTGGACCAACCAGTGCCCGAGCGGTTTGCCGGCAAGTTGGGCTTTAATCTGGAATTGGTACCTTCCACTTTGCTGGGCAAGCCGTGGATTATGGACAACCGGACGGGAGTCTTTCCCCACCAGGCGATGGGGCCCACCATGAAACAGTCTTCCAATATGGAGCATATCGGAGATTTCAACCCTGACGGGAAAGCTGATTTGGACCAGTTGCTGTTGGATAGAAAGACTTATAACCCGATGATTGCCGATGATATCGTCTCTGCTCCTTTGGCCGCAGGGAAAAAGTTTGTACTCAATCCTCAGGATGATTTGGCAAAGATTACGATTGAAAGTGAGAAAGGAGACTTGTTGCTGTATGATGGAAGGATAAATCATAACAACGGTTGGTTTGTGCTCCGTTCGGAGTTCCCGGCAGGGACAAAGGAAGGTGCGGTGAAATGGATAATCCGTCCGACAGTCACTAAAGACTGGCGTTATGCACCGGTGGTGCAAGCCTCTCAAGTAGGTTACCATCCTGGACAGAAGAAAGTGGCTGTCATAGAGTTGGATAAACGGGATACAGACTTCAAGCAACCTGCCCTTTATCGCATTGCTGCCGATGGCAGGAAACTGGTAAAGCAGCAGGCTGCCAAGGATTGGGGAGATTTCCAACGCTACCACTATCTGCAGTTCGATTTCACGGAAGTGACGGAAGAAGGGCTCTATCAGGTAATGTACGGCGATGCTGCTTCTCCGGTGTTCCGCATTGCCAAAGATGTGTGGGACAAGGGTATCTGGCAGGCAGAGGTGGAATACTTTTTGCCGGTACAGATGTGCCACATGCGTGTGAACGAAAAATACCGTGTATGGCATGACTTCTGTCATCATGACGATGCACGTATGGCCAAAACCGATATCAACCATATAGACGGATATACTCAGGGAACCTCTACTCTTTGTAAGTACCAGCCGGGTGATTTGGTTCCAGGGCTGAATGTGGGTGGATGGCACGATGCGGGGGACTATGACCTGCGTGTGGAATCCCAGGCAGGCGAGGCCTATATACTTGCCATGGCTTGTGAGAACTTTGGTACCTATTGGGACGAGACTTCCATAGATTTTGAAAAGAAGATAGTCGAGATTCACCAGCCGGATGGAAAGAATGACTTGTTGCAGCAGGTGGAAAACGGTGCTTTGACGATAGTGGCGGGTTGGAAGGCTCTGGGGCGTCTCTACAGAGGGATTCTGTGTCCTACCGTACGCCAGTATGCACACTTGGGTGATGCGTCGGCCCATACAGACCATGTCAGTGGGACTGCCGACGACCGCTGGGTGTTTACGGAGGACAACCCTGGTAGGGAACTTCAGGTGGCTGCCTGGCTGGCAGGTATTTCACGTGTCTTGAAGGGACATAACGATGCATTGGGAGCGGATTGTCTGGAGATAGCCCGTGAATTGTTCAGGATTACCCGCTGCGACAACAACCGGGTGCTGACAGCCAAGGTACATGCTGCCGTAGAACTTTATCTGGCGACAAAGGAAGTGGAGTACCGTGATTTCGTTTTGCAGCAGCAGGATTTCATCTGCAAGAATATCCGTCAGACGGGTTGGTTCATCGGACGTTTCGACAAAGCTGTGGGAAATGCACGTTTCAGCAAGGCTGTTCGCAAAGCACTGCCGGAGTTGCAGGCTATGTATCAGGAGTATAGCAGTAAAACTCCGTATGGAGTGCCGCATGACAGAGGTAACCGTTCTTCCGGTTCATGGGAACCCCAGCATCTGGGCTACAATTACTGTTACCTGCATGCTGCCTATCCTGACTTGTTTGCACCGGACTATATTTTCAATGCTGTCCAATACCTGCTCGGTATGCATCCGGGACGTAATCAGGCAGCGTTTGTAACGGGAGTCGGTGCCGAAACGGTGAAAGCCGCCTATGGTGTCAACCGTGCCGACTGGTCTTATATTCCGGGTGGAGTGTCTCCGGGTACAAATCTGATTCGTCCCGACTTGCCCGAATTACTTCATTTCCCGTTCTTATGGCAGGAAGGTGAGTACTGTTTGGGCGGACATGCTACGTGGTTTATGTATATGGTATTGGCATCTCAGAAAATATTGAATGGTAATGAACAGTAAAATAAAGGTAGATAAGTTTGTAATTGTAGCTTTTCTGCTCTGCATGGTCTGCACTATGGCCATGCAGGCAAAAGCTTATGACAATTTTAAGGTATCGGTCTATGTACGTGCCTACGAGGTAGACAAGATGAAGGACATCCATTGGCTGGATTCGACTTGGAATGTGATTTCACAACAGTTGGAAGTGGACAAGATTTATTTGGAAACACATCGTGATTTACTGATTGTGGATGACGCCACCCTGGAGCAAGCTAAGAAATTTTTCCATGACCGGGGAATAGAGACTGCCGGAGGAATTACCTACACCATCAACGAGGCGAACAGTTTCGAGACGTTCTGCTATTCCAATCCCGAGCATCGTGAGATGGTGCGAAAGATTGCAGAACATACGGCAAAGCACTTTGACGAGTTTATTCTGGATGACTTTTTCTTCACCAGTTGCAAGTCGGACATAGAGATAAAAGCCAAAGGTACGCAGAGCTGGACGGAATACCGTTTGAAGCTGATGACTGAAGCCGGGCGCGACCTTGTGCTGAAACCTGCCAAGAAGGTGAATCCTCGTGTAAAGGTAATCATCAAGTATCCCAACTGGTACGACCATTTCCAAGGTTTGGGCTTTAATCTGGAGGAAGGTCCCCAACTCTTTGACGGTGTCTGGACGGGTACCGAAACAAGGGACCCTGCCGGCAACCAGCATCTGCAGAATTATCTAAGCTATAATATTATCCGTTATTTTGATAATCTGCGTCCGGGCTACAATGGTGGAGGATGGGTGGACTCCGGTGGACTGAATCTGGGTATGGACCGCTATGCTGAGCAGCTGCATCTGACCATGCTTGCCAAGGCTCCCGAAATCATTCTCTTTGCCTATAACCAGCTTCTGGGCGTGAAGTTGTCTCCCAGGTTCCGTACCCCTTGGCAGGGCATGGGCACCAGCTTTAATTATGATGAGATGACTGCCCCTATCCGGCAGAAGAACGGAACTTCCATAGAGCCTACCACCATGGCACGCATTGCGGATGTTGTATTGAAACAGACTGATAAACTGGTAGGTAAGTTGGGTAACCCCATTGGCATCAAGTCCTACAAGCCTTTTCATGTGGCGGGTGATGATTTCTTGCAGAATTATCTGGGCATGATAGGTTTGCCGATGGATATACGTCCCGTTTTTCCGAAAGACCAACAAGTGGTGCTGCTGACTGCCCAGGCGGCTCAAGCTCCGGAGCTCATGACCGACATTAGGAAGCAATTGCAAAGCGGACGGGATGTGGTGATTACAAGCGGCTTGCTGAAAGCCATTCCTGAAAAAATTGCCGAAATAGTAGAGTTGCGTTGTACCGATTTGAAAGCTCTTGTCAATGATTTTGGCCGATATGGACAAGCCGGACGCGATTTATTGATACCGCAGGTTCAGTATTATACGAATGATGCTTGGGAAGTAGTCAGTGCGGGCCGTCCGTTGACGGGAGGAGTATCGGGGTATCCTATTTTGTTGAGAGCTCCCTATGCCGCCGGCAATCTATATGTATTGACCATTCCCGATGATATGGGAAATTTATATGATTTTCCGGCAAAAGCCTTGAATGAGATTCGCCGCATTATGAGTAGGGATATGGATATCTATCTGGAGGCTCCCTCCAAAGTCGGATTGTTTGTGTATGACAATAAAACACTGGTGGTGGAGAACTTCAATGATGAACCGGTGGAAGTGCGTATTGTTACCGATGATGAGGTGACGAGGTTGGAAAATCTGGAGAATGGAGATATTCTGGCTCCCCTTCCTGCCGAACCCGTACAGAGCAGGCGTCCGGTGACACCAAAGAACTCTTTCCGTTTGTCATTACTACCCCATTCGTATAAGGCTTTCCAATATAAATGACGGGTAAGAAGATTGTCGGATAGTTATTCGGAAGGGTAACGGGAGGTCGGTTCTACAATGGGTCGGCCTCCTTTGCTTCCAGTCATCCGTGAGAATGCTTGTGTTCTTTCAATATCCTGTGCGGCAGTGTCCCGTGCCCCAGCAACTCTATCGGGCAGTTGAAGTTGCGTTCCAGCCATTCTTCCGTAACGCCGGTATCGGGATGGTAGTCCAGGGTTTCGTTGACGCAGGCAATGGACTTGACTTGCTGCAACACCGTGCCGATGTCGTGGCTGACGAGAATAATGGCGCAATCCTTGTTTATCTCTGCCAGCAGTTCGTAGAGGCGGGCTTCGAAACGCTTGTCGATGTATGTGCTGGGTTCGTCGAGAATCACCACCTGCGGGTCGGAGATGATGGCACGGCCCAGGAGGGCACGTTGCAACTGTCCGCCGCTCAAAGCGCCGATGGCACGCTGCTCCATGCCTTCCAGCCCCATGCGGGCTATCACGGCAGAGGCTTTCTCGCGGTGTCGGGCGGTGAAGCGTGAAGCCAGCGGCTTCTTGCTGCTGAGTCCTGAAAGGATGACCTCCTCTACGGTGATGGGAAATTTCCGGTCGATGCTGCTGTACTGGGGCAAGTAACCCATGGATAATTGACAATTGACAGTTGATAATTGACAATTGGCAATTTCGGAGGGGGATGGAGGGCAGGAGTGATATAGAATCTCCCCGGTAGTGGGTTTCAGCAGTCCCAGTATACATTTGATAAGGGTAGTCTTTCCACCACCGTTGGGACCGATGATACCCAGAAAATCACGTTCGTAGATAGTCAGGTTTATATCATGCAGTACGGTCCGGTTATCGTATCCGGCGCTGAGGTTCTTTATCTCTATAATGGGGGATGCAGGCATAGCTTCTTCTTCGTTAAATGGACAGAATCATCGTTTACTCTTTTACAAGCGCTCTGGCCGTATTCATCATCTCCTCCTCCCAGTCGTATGAGAGGGGATTGATAGCCACTACCCGGGTTCCGGTCTGCTGGGCGATAAGGTCGGCATTGCGGCGGTCGAATTCCGGCTGTACAAAGATGATGCGTACCTTCTCCTTCTTGCAGGAGTTTATCAGGTTCTTCAGATGGGCGGGGGAGGGCTCCTTTCCACCTGCCTCGATAGGAATCTGGTTCAGGTTGTAGTCGCGGGCAAAGTAGGAAAGTGCCGGATGATAAATCATGAAGGCACGGTCGGCATTCGGGCTGGAAAGCATCTGGCAGATGAGGCTGTCCGTATGCTCTATCCGCCGGATGAGTAAGTTGTAACGTTCCATGTAGGCGTTTTCATTGGCTTTGTCTATGGCGCAGAGTGCATTCAGAATGTTTCCGGCAATGATTTGGGCGTTGATGGTGGAATTCCAGATGTGGGGTTCCACACCACCGGCGTGCGTATGGCCTTCGTGTACATGCCCGTCTTTATGATGATGTGCATGGGTATCGTCCAGAATGAGTTCCACATTCTCGGACATATCGAAGAATTGCAGGTGGGGAGCATTGTCCGTCAGTTTTTCCGTCCATGTCTGCTCGAAACCGATGTAGCCGATGCGGAAATAGGCCTTGCTTTGGGCAAGGTCGACAAGCTGCTGGGGCGTGGGGTCGTAGGTTTCCGGACTTGAACCTTTGGGCACCATGCTGACGACGGTGAATTCATCGCCGGCAATGGCTTCGGTGAAATACCGCAGCGGCTCGATGGTGACGGTAATCACGGGTTTATCGTCATTCTTCTTGTTCTGTTGGCCTCCTTGCTTGCACGAGAAGAGCAAGGTGGCTATGAGGAGTAAAAAACAAAACTTTTTCATTTACAATTTACTATTTACAATTTACAATTTGGCTGCGCTGTGGCAGGGGGCATCAACTATTCATTATCAACTATTCCTTATCCATTTATCACTTCCTCTTTCCTTCCCCTCAGTATCTCCCGTTTCCCTCCGGGGGGACCTGGGAGACGCTCTACCTTGAATCCTACGGCTTGCAGCATGCGGCGTATTACTCCTTTGGCGCAGTAGGTGGTCAGCACGCCATCGGTGCTCATGGCGGCATGGATATTCCGGAAGACTTTTTCCTCCCACATTCCCGGTTGCTTTTCGGGTGCAAAGGCATCGAAGTAGACAACATCGAACGGAGATTTATTAATCATTAACAAACTGTCAATGCTTATTGTTTCGACATCTGCCCGCACTTTTCTCAGTGTGAAATAAGGAGTTATGGCAACTTCTTCTTCCCACGCAGCCCGATGCAGTTCCTCGAACAGAGGATTGTCGCTATATTTTAGCGCATCCACCTCCGGCCATGCAAGCGGATAGAGTTCGATACCGGTATAGTGCACAGGTCTCTTTTCCTTTTCGGCAGTTTCCAGTGTAAGCAGGGCATTCAGCCCGGTGCCGAAACCGATTTCAAGGATATGCGGGCGGGCAGTAGCGGATGCTTTCAGTCCCATGTCGATGAAGATGTGCTGTGACTCTGTACGTGCCCCCTTTACCGAATGATAATGTTCATTCAGTTCCGGTACAAACAGTGTCGCACTTCCGTCTTCCGTCTTCTCTATGATTCGTTGCATCACTTCTGCTTTTGTTGAATGTTTTTATTTAGTTTAATTCTCTGTGATTCAGCGTGTTGTTGCGCCTATATATCCAGCGTGCTGCATCTATACATCCAGCACGTTGCATCTATACATCCAACGCGTTGCATCTATACATCCATTGCTCAAACCCACTACATGTCAATAATTCATCATCGAAATGGCTCCTTGCAGTGCCCACAGCATAGCTATGTAGCGCACCAGTTTCCCTGCAAACATGGACGTGGTGGTCAGCATCAGATTACTGCGCATGAAGCCCAGTGCAATGGCTATGGCTTCTCCCACAAAAGGCAGAAAGGCGAAGAAAGCCATCAGTGCCCCTTTCCCTTGGAGGAAATGCTGCATCCGTTTTATCTTTTCCCTTTTTACCTTGAAATATTTCTCAATCCAGTCTATACGTCCCAGACGTCCCATGTAGTAGCACGTCATGCCTCCCAGCGTATTTCCCAAGGTGGCAGAGAGTACGCACAGTGCCGGGCTCAGACCGACCTTGACCAGTGCTACCATCACTATCTCGGAACTGAACGGAATGATGCTTCCTGCCAATAGGGCAGAGATGAACAGACCGACATATCCCCAGTCAATTAGCAGCTGTACGAGTGTATCTACAAAAGCGTCCATATGTTGAATCCTAATAGAATGAATAATCCGATAAATGCACAAATGAAGAATATATTGGAACTGCGGCTATTTGTCAGTACAAACAAGTGTCCCGCCAGGATGCTGACACCGATGAGCAGGAAGGACATCAGGTGGACACTCAATACCGGTTGCAGTCCGATATAGACAAAGATGCAGAAATTCAGCAGGATGAGGAAGTGTAGATAGCTTCGGGTGCGTATCTTGTCTTCATAGCCGGCAATGAGACAGTGTGCCGCGCTGACGATGAACAGAACAAGGAGATACCCGAGGGTGGCGAGTTCCCACGGCTGATAGTCGAACCGGGTGGGAGCGAAGGTCACCAGCTCGCGGAAGGGCTGGCAGAAGAGTTCCATTTGCCCGTAGTAGAGGGCGTGTCCCAGTAACAGCCAGTAGGGTACGCTCCATCCTACCAAGGAAGCGAAGAAACTTTTGGGTTGGAGAGACTGGAAGTTGTAGGCACCTATCCAGAAGATGGGGACAAACAGCATGAGCTGCGGAAAAAGCAGGCTGCCCAGTCCGATGAAGACAAAGGCGTGGAAGAGACTGCCTGTGGGCCGTGCCTGCTGGTAGCTCTTGAAGAGGAAAAACAGTGCCACCAGGAAGGAGGCAGCTGCCAAGTCTCCCGCATACAGCATGTGTAGGCTGGGGCAGACGGATATCAGCAGGAAGTAGACAGAAGTCTGTACCGATGCCCGCATCCGGATGATGGCGAACGTATTGTTGAGCTGTATTAGGAAGTACCCGATGACGGCATACAGAATAAAGCTGAAGAGACGGTTTGCCCAGGTGGGGATGCAGAAGTCGCAGAATGTTTCCCAAAGGGAATATCCGCTTTGCTGTGTCTCCGTCTCGGGCAACAGAACAGCGGTCAGTATCCAGCAGGATACTGAAATCAGGATAGCGGTGGGTAGTGTGAACCGCCCTGCCGTTATCCGGTTCTGGAATCTCTTCGTTCTCATTTATAAATCAAATCCTATATCTCTTCTGAAATATTTCTTCTCGAAGTCTATCATGTCGGCCACGCGGTAGCTTTTCTGCAAGGCTTCTTCCTTCGTTTCACCATAGGAGCAGACGGCGATGACACGGCCACCGGCGGTTACGGTCTGTCCGTCCTTGGTGGCTGTTCCGGCATGGAAGAGGATGCTGTCTGTTTCGGCAGCCTTCTCGAATCCGGTCATCACCTTGCCCTTTTCGTAGGCTTCCGGATATCCTCCGCTCACCAGCATGACGCAAGCGGCTGTGCGTGGGTCGAATTCCAGTGTACGCTGGTCGAGGTCGCCCTGGGCAACGCCTTCGAGTAGGTCTACCAGGTCGCTCTTGATGCGCAGCATCACACTTTCGGTTTCGGGGTCGCCCATGCGGACGTTGTATTCAATGACCATCGGTTCGCCCTTCACGTTGATAAGTCCCAGGAAGATGAAGCCTTGATAGCCGATTTCTTCTTCCAGCAGACCGTTTACGGTAGGTTCGATGATGCGGGTGCGTACTTTTTCCATAAATGTTTCGTCGGCAAAAGGTACGGGAGTAACGCTGCCCATACCGCCGGTGTTGAGTCCTTTGTCGCCTTCGCCGATACGCTTGTAATCTTTGGCTACGGGCAATACCTTATAGTGGCGGCCGTCTGTCATCACGAATACGGAACACTCGATGCCGCTGAGGAACTCTTCAATGACTACCGTGGCGCTGGCATCGCCGAACATGCCGCCCAGCATTTCCTTCAGCTCTTTCTGAGCTTCTTCCAGTGTGGGGAGAATCAGCACGCCCTTGCCTGCACACAGTCCGTCGGCCTTCAGTACGTAAGGCGCTTCGAGGGTTGCGAGGAAATCGAGTCCTTCTTGTAAGTTGTCGGCGGTGATGCTCTTGTAGCGGGCAGTGGGGATGTTGTGGCGCATCATGAAGCCTTTGGCAAATTCCTTGCTACCTTCCAGTGTGGCACCTTTGGCGGTGGGGCCGATGATGTCGATATGGCAGGTGGCAGGGTCTTCCTTGAAGCTGTCGAAGATGCCTTGTACCAACGGGTCTTCGGGACCCACAACAATCATGTCGATTTCTTTCTCAAGGGCAAAGGCCTTGAGTGCGGGAAAGTCTGTCGCCTTCAGGTTCACATTCTCGCCTGCTTCGCTTGTACCTGCATTGCCGGGCGCAATATATAGTTTCTCTACTTTCGGGCTTTGGGCAATCTTCCATGCCAGAGCGTGTTCGCGGCCACCGGAGCCTAATAATAATACTTTCATGGGTTCATTTACAATTTACAATGTACAATTTGTCTGTGCTGTGGGGCATCAGGTAAGTTGTACAGATTGTTATACTTAATGATTTATTCTCTCTTTTATTCTCTTCTTTCTTCTACCATCTACTCCCTATTTGCACGCCCGCACTGCATAGCAAATTGTACATTGTATATGGTACATTGTACATTAAAGATATTCTTCAAAATATCTTGTTATCTTCTCGTGCAGATGCACACGGTCGCGTCCCAGGACGTTGTGCTTGTGCGTGGGATAGATAAACAAATCGGGATAGGTACGGGCATCCACGCACGCCTTCATGAATGAAAGGGTGTGCTGCGGCACGCAGGTGTCGTCGTGGTCGTCGTGTATGATGAGCAGATGTCCTTTCAAGTTACCGGCAAGGTTTTTCAGATTTGTCTGCTTGTAGCCTTCCGGGTTCGCTTGCGGAGTGTCCATATAGCGCTCACCGTACATTATCTCGTAGTATCCCCAGTCGATAACCGGTCCGCCGGCAACGCCTACCTTGAAAATTTCGGGATAGCGCAGCATCAGCGCCGTAGTCATGTGTCCTCCGAAGCTCCAGCCGTGCACGCCGATACGCTCTCCGTCCACATAAGGCTGGCTTTTCAGGAATTCTACGCCCTTCACCTGGTCTTTGCCCTCTTCGATGCCCAGCTGGCGGAAGGTGGCGTTTTCAAACTCCAGTCCACGATTGCTGCTGCCACGGTTGTCGAGGCTGAATAGGATATAGCCTTTGTTTGCCATGTAGATGTCCCAGCCGCGGGCATCGTTCATCCAGCCGTTCGTTATCATCTGGGCGTGCGGGCCGCCGTATACGTAGACGATGGCGGGATACTTCTTTGCCGGGTCGAAGTCGGCAGGCTTTATCAGGCGGTAGTACAAGTCTGTCTTGCCGTCTGCGGCTTTGATGGTGCCTACTTCTATGCTGGGCATTTCAAAGCCTTCGTAGGGGTTCTTGGCTGTCAGCAGTGTGTGTTCCCGTTGTTTTTTCGGGTTGGTGGACATCAGTTTTATGATACGGGGGCAAGTGGGCGAAGAGGCATTGTCGATGAGGTAAGTTCCCATGAAGCCGGAGATTTGTGCCGAGTGCACGCCGGTTGGGTCTCCTATCAGGCTGCGTTTGCCATTCTTCAGGTTGACAGCGTAAAGGTTGCTCTGCAAAGGAGAGATTTCCGTACTCTTGATGATGAGCTCTTTCGTGTTCCGGTTAAAACCTACGATGTCTTGTACAAGCCAGGGGCCGGAGGTGAGTTGCTTCAGCAGTTCCCCTTCCGTATTGTATAGGTATAGATGGTTGAAGCCGTCACGCTGGCTTTGATAGATGAACTTGTGGCTGTCCCATGGCAGGAATAGAATGGGAGATTGCGGCTCCACATATTTGGGATGTCTCTCTTCGATGAGCACTTGTTGCAGCTTTCCGCTTTCAGCATCGTATCGGCACAGTTTGGAGTGGTTTTGGTCTCGGTTTAGCTCTATCAGATAGAGGCTTTTACCATCCGGTGCCCAGGTGATGTTGGTGAAGTAGCGGTCTTTTGGGTCGCCCATGTCCAGGTAGATGGTCTTTTGAGTAGCCGGATTGTAGATGCCTACCTTTACCTGATGGCTGAGCATGCCGGCCATAGGGTAGCGTATTTTATCCACCAGCGCTATTCTTGCCGTGATGTCAACCAATGGATAGGGGGTGACCATGCTTTCGTTCATTCGATAGAAAGCCAGCAGGTCTCCAGCAGGATTCCAGAAAGTGCCTTTTGAAATGCCGAATTCATTGCGGTGCACACTTTGTCCGCAGACGATACCTTCCGGTTCGTTGGTGACTTTCAGGGTTTGCCCGTCACTGGTCATCACATAGAGATTATTGCCGATAGTATAAGCCAAATGGCGGCTTACCTCGTTCCAATCCTCATTTGCGGCTTGGGCGGGGCAAGGCTGGCTCCAGATGACTTTTTTCTTCTTCCAGTCGACGAGGGCACGGTACTTGCCGGTGTTCAGCAGCAGGAGTGGGTCTATTTGGACTTGAATACCCTGATTGACGCCTCGGGGTACGTTGACAGCCTTTGCAGCATGAAAGTGACGCAGTTTTCCAAGTCCTTTTTCTTCCAGCAGCGCGTTGGCTTCTTCCAATGTGATGGCAGTGAATTTCTCTCCGGGCTTGGCACCTAATCCTTTGACAGCCCATGTACCTTCTATATTGTCGATGCCAAGTTCCAGACAAGCGGCATCGCCCCACCACTGGTACGATTTGTTTTCCGGTTTGTGGTAGGTCTCACCTCCGGGAATCAGATCTTCCAGGGTCGGCTTTTTTAGTTCTTGTGCCATAGCGTTTGTTGCAAGCAGAGCAGGTACTGTTATCAGCAGTGCAAGAATGCTCTTACTTATTTTCTTTGCATTCATTCTCCTTGTCATTGTTCGTGTTATTCTTCTTCCTTCTTTCCCGCCTCTCTTCTTTTTCTTTCCGGGTAAGACTCACCCGACTTTGTTCTGCGTTCTCCACCGAATTCGCGTCTTTCCCTCGGTCTGAATTCCCGTTTTTCCCCGTCTTTGAACTCTCTTCTTTCACGCGGACGGAATTCTCGCTTTTCGCCGTCCTTGAATTCTCTTGTTCTGCGTTCACCGTTGAATTCGCGTCTTTCGCCACTGAATTCACGTCTCTCTCCACTGAATCGGGGACGGAATTCGCGTCTTTCTCCGGGTTTGAACTCTTTCCTTTCTCCTGAAGCCGGACGAAATTCTTTGCGCTCCTTGCTCAACTCCTCGCCTTCGGCACGGAATTCCTTGTACTTTCCGTCGAAGATTTCGTACTGGCGGAATTCACATTCCAGTGCACCGTTGAATAAAGGTATCTTGGAGGTGGCTTTTAGCCCGATTTGGTCGAAGCACTCTTCCCGGTAAGAAAGAATCCATGCGGTGTTGCCCGTAAAGGCATGTTTCAGACGCTCGCCAATCATGGAGTAAAGGCCCAGCAGGTCGTTGGTAGAGATACGCTCACCGTAGGGAGGATTGGTGATGATGATGGATTTCTCCGCAGGTTGCTCGAATTGCTGGAAAGGTTGCAGCTTCAATACCACGTCCTTGCTTACGCCGGCAGCCTTTATATTGTGTGTGGCAATTTCGTTTGCCTTCGGGCTGTTGTCGTAACCGTATATCTTATGCGTAAATTCACGTTCCTGGCTGTCGTCATTGTATATCGTGTCGAACAGCTCCTGGTCAAAATCCACCCACTTCTCGAAAGCGAACTCCTTGCGGAATACGCCCGGAGCGATGTTGCGTGCAATCAGCGCCGCTTCGATGGGAATGGTTCCCGAACCACACATCGGGTCTATCATGTCGCATTCGCCACGCCAGCCAGTCATCAATATCATGCCGGCGGCCAGCACCTCGTTCAGCGGGGCCTCTACTGCTTCCTGGCGATAACCGCGGCGGTGCAGCGATTCGCCGCTGGAGTCGAGAGACAGCGTACATTTGGTTTCGGCAATGTGTATGTTCAGCAGCACGTCCGGTTTGTTGACACGCACGCCGGGACGTTCGCCGGTCTTCTCGCGGAAATAGTCCACGATGGCATCCTTCACCTTGTAGGAAACGAACTTGGAATGACGGAACTCTTCACTGAATACAACCGCGTCCACGGCAAAGGTCTTGTCCGTATCCAGATAGTCTTCCCATCGGATGGCTTTAATCTGTTCGTAAACCTCGTCGGCATCCTTGGCTGTGAAGTGTTTGATGGGTTTCAGTATCCGGATGGCTGTACGCAGGCAGAAGTTGGCTTTGTACATCATTTCCTTATCACCACTGAAAGATACCATGCGGCGGCCTATTTCTATTTCGTTGGCGCCCAGTGCAGTCAGCTCTTGTGCCAGTACCTCTTCCAGTCCTTGGAAGGTTTTGGCAATCATTTCAAAAGATTGTTCGCTCATCTAT